>Ga0207691_10000077_pt1 | contig 82959 bp, 73 predicted proteins | sample KBSM13metaG_FD_184327 | JGI IMG/M metagenome (GOLD analysis project Ga0207691, IMG submission 184327) | Miscanthus rhizosphere microbial communities from Kellogg Biological Station, Michigan, USA - KBS M1-3 metaG (SPAdes) (version 2) | ecosystem: Host-associated > Plants > Roots > Rhizosphere >...
TTGGCCACCTCGTCGTAGCTGATAAACTTCGCCATCCCCCGCTCGCTACAGATCTTCGTCAGAGCGGACGTCAGCGTCGTCTTGCCGTGATCCACATGCCCGATCGTCCCAATATTCACGTGGGGCTTGCGCCGCTCATACTTCGCCTTCGCCATACCCTCCTCCTTCGTCCGTTACGGCCCCTGATATACTAATACGAGATGGGCTGCACTCCCGCTCTGCCGCCGGCCAGAGGCCACCCATCGCTGGAGCCCACGACGCGGATTGAACGCGTGACCTCGTCCTTACCAAGGACGTGCTCTACCAACTGAGCTACGTGGGCCTAACTTCGTTCATCGTGAATCGTGATTCTTCTTCTGAAGAATCCATATCCCTTGAGCGTCCCATTGACGTTTAACAAATGCGTCTAACGTGTCTCCATTAAAATGGAGCGGGCGAGGGGATTTGAACCCCTGACAGCCAGCTTGGAAGGCTGGAACTCTACCACTGAGCTACGCCCGCATGCTCTGTCGGTTCTTCGGTTCTTAAGGAGTACGGAGGACTCAGTGCTGAGCCTCGAAACAAAAGGGCACCGTCGAACCTCAGCACTCGGTAGTCGCGACTCAACACTGGTATACTCATCACTGGAATTTTCGGATCTCCCCTCGCAGGCGGTCAAGGCGAGCGGCTCTAGCAAGCGAGGTCTGGTGGGCAGGCAAGGATTCGAACCTTGGAAGCCGATGGCAACAGATTTACAGTCTGCCCCCTTTGTCCACTTGGGTACCTGCCCTAACATCGCAACGTCTCTCGATTCATTCTCGTACGCGCAAAAACAAACCATCCCGCTCACAGTTTTCCCGCCCGAGGAAACCGAATGGAGGGTAACTGTTCAGGATGGACAAGCTGGCTATTCCCGGAAGCAGGCAATTTTACGAGCGATCTTCCGTGATGTCAAGTAGGGTAAACAGTTTTTTTGTGTGACGGAACTGAGCGAACCCGAGCGATTTACGTGTTCCGGCATGGAGTGCTGCCGGCAAGTGACATGCGGTTCTGCAACATCACCCCGGCTGCTCGATTCGCTTCTTCGGCTGGGTATTCAAGTACATTGTGAAGCAACTGCCTGACTTCATCGGGAGTGATCCGATGCGAAGGAGCTAAATACCGTTTTCGAGCGATGGCCTGCTCCGCCGGGGCTTCGGGTTCATAGTATCCGATTAAATCCCCATTTTGATCAGCTTTTTTGAGATGCTGGCTCCATCGATCGCGTAGGATCTTTCCAGACTGTGCCCCTCGCTGTAGTTCAAGCTGGGTCCATATGGCCCATCCGACGAAAACCGCCCACGTCTCATTCAGCGCTTCCCATGATTCGCGCTCTGTAAGAAAGCGCATTTCCGTCCGTGTCTTCCGCTGCACGATGGGGGTGATGGTGACCTGCTGATACCAACACTGTTGTCGATCCTTCGCAAATGAGAGCAACCCTATCGATGCCGCATCGACAGTTTCTGAATGGGAACCCGACGAAAGATAATCCATGTATGCATGGAACAGTTCATGATACAGCGTGCCTACCTCTCGCGGAGCAAGGCTACTAAGAGGCTTGAGCATACCCCCCGCGCCGTTGAACGAGAGCGCTCGATTCAGGATGAGCCGATGATCTTCCGGATGATATTCCGCCGCAAATGCATGAAGATCGTCAAACTCCAGGGTCATGAATTCAGGGTCGATGGCCCGCAGAAACTGCGTCGGCAATCCTGCCGCCTTAGCTTGTTTAATCAGAGCAGGCCAGAAGTTCCGCTCCTTCGACACAGAGGCGGTTGGATCGTCGGCAAATCCGGAGGAGGAGATCAAAAGAATCGACAGGCAACCGGTGAAGAACAAGAGGAAGAATCCACTGGCCTTCCGAACAGAATTAACTCCACCGGTCATGAAATCCGCCTTCCTCGACAAGAGCCCACGTCTCGAACAGTGAAGAGGAGACGCCGTCTAGGAAGCGAGAAGGTTTTGAGAGAACCGAGCCCGTAGCTTTGTCGTACACATTAATCGGATAGGTCAAAAATAGATGTTGTTTAGCGCGCGTGACCGAGACATAAAAAAGGCGTCGCTCTTCTTCCAATTCATCATCGGTGGAAAAAGAATACGCCGACGGAAAACGGCCATCCACCGCCCATATGACAAAGACGCATTGCCATTCGAGTCCTTTGGCTGAATGAATGGTTGAGAGCACGACCCGCTCGTCGTCCCGGTCCAGCCCCTCGACATCCTTGACGCTCTCATCCGGTGGTTCGAGGGCAAGGTCCGCCAAAAAGGCATCCAGCTTCGAATAGCGCTCCGCCATCGTATAGAGATGCTCCAAGTCCCGCACTCGTTTGGGGTAGTCGTCGTAATGCTCTTTAAGTATCGGCAAATAGTATCCGTAGATTTCGTTGACCTGTTCTGCAGGCGTGAGCGAAGCGAGCCGCCCGGCCTCCTCCAATGCACGCGACAAATCCTTCAAGCCACGAGCGGACCGGCCCGTCGTATCGCGGAGCACTTCGAGCGGGGTACGATGCGGCTGCTCTCCCTTCATAAAGGACGCGATTAAATCCTGGGCCCTCTTCGGCCCCACACCTTCGACCATCATGAGGGCGCGATTCCAGCTCACCGTGTCGAGGGGATTTTCAATCACCCGAAGATGCGCGACCAAATCTTTCACATGCGCCGTCTCGATAAACTTGAACCCGCCTCGCTTCACAAAGGGAATATCGCGGCGTGATAATTCGATTTCCAGGTCGAACGAATGAAAACTCGATCGAAAGAGCACCGCTACTTCATCAAGCGGAACTCCTTCCTCCCGGAGTTCGAGAATTTTTTGCGCGATAAATCGGGATTGGGCATTTTCTCCGGCGGCCTGCACAAGCGCCGGCAACGGTCCGTCTAATTTTCGAGTAAACAGCTGCTTCGTATATTTTTCCGCCGCTCCTTGAATAATTTCGTTCGCCACATTCAAGATCGGCTGAGTACTTCGGTAGTTCTCCTCCAGTTTGTACATCCGGCAGCCCGGAAAGAGGGTGGGAAAATCCATAATATTGCGGAAGGTGGCGCCTCGAAACGCATAAATGGACTGCGAATCGTCTCCCACCACCATCACATTGTCGTGTCCCGACGCCAATTTCCTAATGATATCGGCTTGCAATCGGTTCGTATCTTGATACTCATCGACCAAAATATAACGAAAGCGATAGGACACAGACTGGCGAACCGATTCCACGGACGACAGAAGGTCGCGAAGCTTGACGAGCAAATCGTCATAATCGAGCAATTGCCGCGTTCGTTTTTCCGTCTCATACGCGCGCAGTAATTTCTCAAGTGCCTCCAGATGCTCGGAGAAGTGCGGGAATTCTGCCAGCACGATGTCATCGAGACTCTGCAGGGTGTTCACACACTTGCTGAAAATCTCTGCGATCGTTCCTTTACGGGGAAAGCGTTTTTCCTTTTCGCTCAAGCCGTGCTCCGCCCGCAGCAGATTGATGAGATCTTCTGAGTCGCCACGATCCAGAATCGTAAAGCTGGGCTCAATCCCGATGGCGCGTCCATGTTGTCGAAGGAGCGCGTTGGCCACCGAATGAAACGTGCCGCCGAAGACTCGCTCGCTGCGGCTTCCAATCAGGAGCCCGGCGCGATGTAACATCTCTTGCGCTGACTTGCGGGTAAAGGTCACCAGGAGGATGGAACCGGGGTCGACACCTTTATCGATGAGATAGGCGACTCGATAGATCAAGGTGCGAGTCTTTCCGCTGCCTGCTCCGGCAATCACCAAGGCGGGACCATCCTCCGCCGTCACCGCGGACAATTGCTGTGGATTGAGCGCCTGCGCATAGTCCAGAGAAAGCTTCGAGGGACTTTCGCTGTCTTCCGAACGCCTCAAGACATAGGACTTCACTTCACGGTCCATAGCACCTCCACTGTGAGGAGTTATACCGCCTCGGATGGAGCGACGCAAGATCATGCGGTGAGATATAACCGAACAAGCGAACGGCATGCTTGGAGGTCATCGCCCACTTGTATATAATGACGCAGTTGGAGGTGGCTATGTCTGCATCGAAGGGAACGCATCAGCAGTTGCTCCGAGAACTCGCGGCACTCGTGATCGCCGTGGCCGGAGAATCGGTCACCATGATTAAGCGGAGCATTCCTGAACAGGCGTTGAAATTTAAGCCCCAGCAGGAATGGACGATTTATCTGGAATTTCTGAAACTCTTGTTCAATCTCGCCGATCGTTTGGCGGCGTTCTCTCTCCCGCTGAAGGATCGTCCTGATTTTATGAACGACCTGGAAGACATGGTCACCCAACAATTGAAAGCCGTTTTGTCTCCCGCGCTCGGCCCGGATGCGGATCAGATGGAAATGACGATCACGATCGGCAATGCCGTCGCCGAAAGCCGGCAGATTTATGAACGCCACGCCTTTGTAGTCACGGAAGAAAGTTCCTCCAGAGCGGATTACTTTCGGGTTTTTGGCGAGCGGATCGCACAAGCGGTCCATGCTCCCACCAACGCATCGGTGATGTCCACGGCCGCCCTGTGTGGCGCAGCTGTGATTCCGGCAATGAAAGCGGCGTTCGAAGGAGGGACGCAGCAAACCTCGACCATGAGCCGGTCGCAGGCTGTCGAGCCCGAGCAGAATCGGCCGAGTGGAACAGGCATCGGGATCGGCAACGAAATCAAACTCATCAGTGTCATGGCGACACTGGAGAACGAAGAGGTAGAATCCCGCTGGGGTCTTCATCCCCGGTTTCGTCACGATCTCTCTCCCGACGAAATGCGTGAACTTTCCCGGCTCATGAACCGGGTGACGAGATTGGTGGGAGAACGCTTTGCCACGGTCGCATTTTCGCCAAATTGGGCGCCATGGCAACAAGTCGGTCACGCATAAACGGAATGCTGGAAAAGGCGCCATCATACCCACCCTTCCCCAGGCGCGCCAGGACGCGCCGTTTCCCGAACTTCGTTCTCGGTTCGAAAAAATCCTCAACGTACCCATGGGCCAGAGCCGGTCTTGGCCAGCTCAGCGTTAGGCGGGTAAGACATTGGTACGCCTCCGGGGTTTTTCTTCCCTGCGGCCGCTGCTCGGGAAGGGATACATCTTGGCGCATCTGGGGAATGTGGGTGTAATGAATAAACCTTTTGAGCATTCCGCATCCATCGTTTTTGACAAGGAGGAATTGTGAGCGATAGTTACCCGATGTCTCGTTCCGGCGGTCTCAGTCGGTTGTCGGAATTGGCATTTAATCTCTGGTGGAGTTGGAAGCCTGAGGCTCGACAGCTCTTTGAAACGATCGATCCTACGCTGTGGCGTCTGTCTCATCACAATCCCGTCAAACTGCTTCAAGATGTGAAGCCTGACCGGCTGACCAATCTCACGAACGATCCGGCATTCGTGCGTCAATACTCGGCGGTGCTCAAAGCGTATGAGCAGTATATGAGCCGAGACGGCACCTGGTTTTCTCGCCAATACCCACAGTGGAACGATCTGACGATTGCGTATTTTTCGGCCGAATTCGGATTGCATAACTCCGTGCCCATCTACAGCGGCGGGCTGGGCATTCTCGCCGGCGACCATTGCAAGGAGGCAAGCGATCTCGGCATCCCCCTCGTGGGAGTGGGATTCATGTACCCCCAAGGATATTTCCATCAACACATCACGCCCGAAGGCTGGCAGGAAGCGCATTACGAGCCCTTTAACCGGCTGGAATCCCCGATTACCCAAGCCCAGACGACATCAGGCAGCCCATGCTACGTAGACGTGGAGATGGGCCAACGGACGGTCAAGGTGTTGGTCTGGCAAGTCCGCGTCGGGCGAATGTCGCTGTATCTGATGGATACCGATGTCCCCGAAAACGCGCCTCAGGACCGGGAGCTTTCCGCGCGGCTCTATGGCGGCGACCAGGAGATGCGACTCTGTCAGGAGATTTTGCTCGGCATCGGAGGCGTGCGTGTATTACGCGCTCTTGGGTTGGCGCCTTCCGTTTGGCACGCAAACGAAGGACATTCGGCCTTTCTCACGCTTGAACTGTATCGCGAAGCGATTCACGGCGGCTCTTCCCAGGGCGAGGCCGTCGATCACATCCGACGTTGCTGCGTCTTTACGACCCACACCCCCGTCCCTGCAGGCCATGACGTCTTTCCTTTCCACGTCATGGAACGCTACTTTCAGCCCTATTGGGAACAGGTCGGGCTGACGCGCGAGACATTCTTACAGCTGGGACAGCACCCGGAATTCCCCGACGCCGGATTTAATATGACCGCGCTCGCGCTCCGCATGTCGACCTATGTCAATGGTGTCAGCAGCGAGCATGGCCGAGTCTCGCGCGTTATGTGGCGCAGCATGTGGCCAAACCTGTCTGAGGATCAGATCCCCATTCGAAGTATCACGAACGGCATTCATATTCCGACCTGGGTGGCGCCAGAAATCAATCACCTCTTTAACAAGTTTTTAGGCCCGGAATGGGCCAATCATGCCGACAATCCCACGGTATGGCAGCGCGTCACCGAAATTCCGGACGCGGAACTGTGGGCGGTGCGGCAAACACAGAAACGCAAGCTGATGGGACTCATCCGCGAACGGGCACGTGCGGGATGGATGAAGGAATCCTTCAACGCAACGCAAGTATTGGCCAGCGGCACGCTGCTGGATCCCGATGCGCTGACGATCGGTTTCGCCAGACGTTTTGCCACCTATAAGCGGGCGCCGTTAATTTTCAGTTCGCTCGCACGGTTGCAACCTCTCTTGCAAGACCGCTGGCGGCCCGTGCAAATCATCTTCGCAGGCAAAGCGCATCCTGCCGATGAGCCGGGCCGTCAGTTTATTCACGACGTCTACAGTTTTTGTAAAGATCATGGAATGGGCGGACATGTGGCCTTCTTGGAAGACTACGATATGCACGTGGCCAAGTATCTCGTGCAAGGCGTCGATATCTGGCTCAACACGCCACGTCCGCCTATGGAAGCCAGCGGCACGAGCGGGCAGAAAGCCGCGCTGAACGGCGTCCCCAACTTAAGTGTGTTGGATGGATGGTGGCAGGAAGGGTATGACGGCGCGAACGGCTGGCCGATTCCGACCTCATTGCATCTGACGGATTGGCAAGCACAGGATGCGCACGACGCCGATCAGCTCTATACGATTCTTGAGCAGGACGTCATCCCCCTTTATTACATGCGAGACCGCGACGGGATTCCACGCGGGTGGATCCAAATCGTCAAAGACGCGATTCGTACGATCGCTCCTCGATTCTGCACCCGGCGAATGGTCAAAGAGTATATGGAACTCCTCTATGCCCCTGCGTCACATCGGAATGCCGCCAGGAGATGAGGTCTTTCCTTTTTAGACGGCTGAATGCCGCAGCAACTGCGCCCGGATCGTATTGATGCGCTCCGTGCGTTGGGTTGAATCCAATACTCTCTTCCCATGCATGACGGTCCATACCGAATCACGAGGAGCGGGATCGTCGGGAAGCCGAGGAATGACATGCCAATGGATATGAGGAAGCTGGTTGCCCAGCAATTCATAATTCATTTTGACGGGCCGAAACACAGCCATCAATGCGTCGGCCACGGCGCTGACATCTTCAATCACACGGTGCCGTTCCTCGGCAGACAGATGGAACAGCTCGGTGGCATGCCGCTTCAATACCAGCACCGTCCATCCGGGAAAGAACTGATCATCGAACAGGTATACGGTCGAAATGGCGCCGTCTGCAATCCAATGGTCGGAGGACGGCCATGCTCCTTCGCAGGCCATGCACGAAGCATTCATGATCGGGAAGTATCGGCACCGCAACAGGCGCTGTCAATGCCATAGCGTTGAAGCTGCCTCTTACGGATGATACACTACGCCGTGCCTGAGCCATTATTTACCAATCGCCGATCTCGCCTTCTGTTGTTCTTCATCCTATCTATTTTTGCGTTTCTCGCCGGGCCCACTCCGAGTTTCCCGGCATTGACCAAACCGAACGCGGCCAGCCCGCAGCAAGACGCGAGCGTAGCGTTTAAAAAGGGCCACTATGAACAGGTCATTCGGCAACTTGAAACGTTTCCACCGGATCAAGCCCCGCCTGCCGAACTCTTAAAGCTCGGGGTGCAGAGCTACCTGAAAATCGGTCGCCCTGAAACGGCCTTTAAAACCTATCTCAAATTCGTTGCTCCCGATAGACCTGACGATATACACCTCCTTCGCGACGTGGCGTCGGCTTTGATGACAAGCCCGGTACGGGCGCCTGAAGAGCACGTCCGCATCGCCGCCTACACTGCACTGAAAGACGCGTCCGATCCACAGATGTTGCCGGTCATCGAAGACGGACTCTTCGATTCATCGGCTCTCGTTCGCGCGTTGGCGGCGGAAGGGCTTGGTCGGACCATTGCCGCATCGAAGTCATCGAAGCCGTCCAGCGCAGTCACATCGCTGAAGCGCGCCATGCAAGATCCCGCTCTTGGCGTACGTATTGCCGCCGTTAATGCGCTCGGCGACACCAACGACGCGAGTCTCGTTGAAACCTTTCGCCGAATCGCGCGGACGGAGGAAGGAGCCCTGCCGGTGTTTGCCTTGGCGGCACTCGTGAAGTTGGACCATATGGAAGCGTTCGATGAAATTCTCAGTACGGCGACTTTACCCGATCCCAATGCCCGAATGGCTGCGCTGGGCGTACTGGGGCGGCTGAAGCGTCCTGCCGGATTTTCGCTGCTCAGTCAGTCGGTGTACGATCCCGATCCGGCCGTTCGCGCCTTCGCTGCCGGAGCCTTAGGAGAATTCGGCACACCCGACTGCGCCGCTCCTCTCACCCACGCCATCGGCGACGACGACCCGCGTGTGCGAAGCATCGCCGCCGCGGGACTTGGCCGCCTGCAACTCTCCCACACGAAACCTCTGCTGTGGACGGCGGCGAAAGATCCGGTGGCGTTGGTTCGCGCAGGAGCCGTAGAGGGTCTGCTACGGTTAGGCGACGCGGAGGCGGTCTTGGTCGCGCGGGAATTGAGTCAACATCCCGATCCGTCCATCCGCAGCGCAGTCGCTCAGGCCATCGGGCAATCGCGCTATAAGGGAGGCGTTCCGCTGTTGGATCTGCTCCGCCAGGATCTGCAACCGCAACCGCGCCTCACCGCCGCGCGCGCGCTCGGCAAAATGGAACGGCGTACGGCGACGCCCGTGTTAAAGACTCTCCTTCAGGATTCCGATCCGGCGGTACGGGTGACTGCAGCGGGCAGCCTCACGCAAGTCTTGCGGCAGAGTAAATAATTTTTCAAGGAATGGCATGTTGAAATTTTTAGGGCTGCTTGTACTGTTGACGGCGACTTTTGCCACCGGCTTCTACCTTGGTCGCCATTCGATTGGAGAGCTGACGAAAACGGTGTCCGAAACCGTGACGGACCTCTCACGGAATGTGGTGGACACAACCGCGAATCTCGAGCGCACGTTGAGAGGGCGACAGGACCTTGTTGATGTGAAGTCTCAGGTGATTCAGGCCAAATCGGATGTTCTAGATCGTAATTTTGGAAGCGCCTCCAAAATTTTGAACGAAGCCGTGACGAATCTTGAACGCACCAAACAGATCGAAAAGTCGGCCGAGCGCACGGCCAAGATCAATGGGTTGATCATAAAAATTCGCGCCGCCCAGCAAGACATCACCGCCGGAAAGCCAAATTCCCGGGGTCGACTGGATGACATTCAGAAGGATGTCGATGGGCTGGCCCATCAACGATGATGTCTTACGGAAAGATATCGCTGCTACGCTGAGGTGATCGTCGCGAAGAGATGACGCTTGCAGAGTATCCTGCGGCTGGTCATGCGTTGGTGGCTCGTTTTTTCCACGCGGCTAGGATCCGCTCCACCCGCATCTTCACCACTGTATCGGAATCTTTCAGAAGCGGCTTGATCGCTTCCCGGCCACGCTCATCCCCGATCTTTTCCAAGGCCGCGGCAGCAGTCAGGCGGGTAAACCAATCTTTGTCCTTGAGCTTTTCAATCAAGGGATCAAGGGCCGCCGGATCCTGAATGCGGCCGAGCGCGATGACGGCCTGCTTTCGAGTATTTTCATCCTTGTCCCCCAAAACCGACACGAGCTTTTGCACCGCGGGGGATCCAATATCAACTAACGCGTCGGTCGCATCTTCCGCAAACTCGTCACTACGCAGCTGATGGACCAAGGGATCGAGCACTCGTTCGTCTTTAATTTTTCCCAACGCACGAAGAGCCGCTTTGCGATGGTCCCAGGAACGGGTCAGCTTGATGAGCGGATCAACGGCTGGCGACCCGACCATTCCCAAGGCTTCAATGGCGACTTCGCGGACCTGCCAATCGCCGTCTTGCAAAGCCTTGACCAGGGGCTCGACACACCGTTCATCGCCCATTTCCCCCAGGGTAATGACTGCCTCGCGGCGCACAGCCCAATCCGGATCTTTCAGTAGATCGATTTGGATTTCAATTTCATCTTTAATGCGCTCTTCTTCGAGGGCCGTTTCTTGAGCGGGCTCATTCGTCGTCTGGTCACCCGTCAAAGCGGTGTCACCAGGGACAAAGGACTCCGATACGTGGTCGGCCAACTGGTCCTTATGTTCTTCCGTCTGCAGAGAAGACTCTTCATCCAATTGGGGGCGATCGTTGCTCATATGTGTCCTTCGACTCTTCTGCGTTTACGCGCCGGTGGTCTCTGTTTTTGGTGCTGCCGCCTTCTTGCCCATGGCGTGCTTTTTCCGCATTGCCAGTCGTCGCTTTTTGCGTTGAGCTCGTTTCAATCTTTTATGGAGGGCGCGCATTTTCGCGTCGTTTTTTGCAGTTTCAGCCCCCGCTCGTTTTTCGCTGACTTTCTTTTGCAACCGCGTCAAATCCGTTTCCAACGGCGTTTTCTTTGCCATCCCGCACGCGCCTCCATTCCGAATCGTGAGTGAGAAGTTAGTGTAGTAGAGGACTCACGGCGGTGTCAACAGACCCAAGCATCTCAGCGAGAGCGCGATTTTCTTAGTGTTCGCTCAAGACTTTTTCGGCTGGTTGAAGGGAAGATGAAAGGGGGAATTTACAGCATCAGCTCTGCGACGAGATCGACACGGCGGTCGGCAGCTAGAATGTCTCCCACGCGACGAGCACGTCGCTCGCGAAGGACATCGATTGGCATGAAGCGCAGGTTGCGGTCAGTCGAGCGCATTTGAGTAGAGATTTGGGGAAGCGAAACAGAGGCCGGACGGAGAGCCGTTTCTTGAGGAGGAATTTCGATGGCCGTACCTCGCGTCGGTTCGATCATAACGGTGTTGAGGCCATGCTGGCCGACCACTTCCAGTTGAATCGCCGAAATGCCGTCATGCAGCATGTCTAAGCGCTTGGCAGCCGCATATGAGAGATCGAGAATGCGTCCATTAACGTACGGACCGCGGTCATTAATACGGATGACGACGTTGCGTCCGTTCACCACATTAGTCACGCGCACAATCGTTCCCAACGGCAAGGTTCGGTGAGCGGCCGTCAGCGTATGCATGTCATAGATTTCTCCGCTCGCAGTCACCCATCCATGAAAGTCGTCGCCATACCAGGACGCGATTCCTCGTTCTTTCATGCCGATATCCAAATCGGCCTGGCCTTTCGTTAGGCCCGCACACCCACTCACGACCATGCTGCCGGCGATGACCGCCGCCCACATGTATGTGTGTTTACGATGCATAGATCCCTCCATTAAACATCAGGAGTCGACCCTCACTCACTACCCGGCTGAGTCAACGGGAAAAAGACCAACACGATAAATCTGAAGAGTCACAGGGGAGGATGAACAGTGGCCTCACTCTATCAAGGCCCCCATACTATCGTCAATCCGCCTTTCGTATAAGATTTTACCGCGGCTAATCGCTTGTAATTAGTACGATCTTCAAATCGAGCATCAGGCGGTTTTGTCCGTTACGCCAGTAAACGGAAGACGGCCAGCGATCTCGCCTCCAGATTCAGCGAATCTCCACCTTTGAAAAGTCCCGGCGCCTTTCCCTCTTCTTTTGCCACCGTTTCTAATAACGGTTCCCATCGCACGCCACGTTTATGCGCGGGCATGATGAACGGCAACGCTTCATGATGAGCATTCAAAAGAATGAGCAACGTATCGCCGATAATTCGACGCCCTTTCTCGTCTTTTTCCTCGATCGCATCACCGGCTAAGCGCAATCCCAGGCATCGCACATACCCTTTATTCCAATCGTCTTCGGTCATTTCTTTTCCATCGGGGCGGAACCACGCGAGGTCTTTCACTTCGGAACCCCAAATGCGGCCACCTTGAAAGAAACGCCGTCGCCGCAGCACCGGGTGCTCGCGGCGCAATGCGATCAACCGCTGGACAAAAGCAAAGAGATCGCGGGAGGAGCGATCTAATTTCCAGTCATACCAGCTCAACTCATTATCTTGGCAATAAGCGTTATTATTTCCTCGCTGCGTACGCCCGATCTCATCGCCGCCGCAGATCATCGGGACACCTTGAGAAAGGATGAGGGTCGCGAGAAAGTTTCGTTTCTGACGCTCGCGAAGAGCGATCACATCTGGATTGTCGGTGGGACCTTCAACACCGCAGTTCCAGCTAGCATTGTCGTCGGTTCCGTCCCGGTTCCCTTCGCCATTCGCCTCATTATGCTTCTCGTTGTACGAGACCAGATCGTTCAATGTAAAGCCATCATGAGCCGTCACAAAATTGATACTGGCATGCGGGCGCCGCCCGCCTGATTCATAGAGATCGCTGCTGCCGGTCAAGCGATACGCCAATTCCCCGGCTTGGCCACCGTCCCCTTTCCAGTAGCGCCGTATGGTATCGCGGTAGCGGCCGTTCCATTCCGCCCAGCCGACGGGGAAATTCCCGACTTGGTACCCACCTTCACCGAGATCCCACGGTTCGGCAATCAATTTCACTTGGGACAATACCGGGTCTTGATGGATGATGTCGAAAAACGCGCTCAATCGATCGACATCATGCAGTTCGCGGGCGAGCGTGGAGGCGAGATCAAAACGGAACCCATCCACGTGCATCTCCTGCACCCAATACCGCAGGCTATCCATAATGAGCTGCAAGGTGCGTGGATGGGTAACGTTGAGCGTGTTACCGGTTCCTGTATAGTCCATGTAATAGCGTTTATTGTCGGGCATGAGCCGATAGTACGCGGCATTATCGATTCCCCGAAACGACATCGTCGGACCCAGGTGATTACCCTCACCGGTATGGTTGTAGACTACATCGAGAATCACTTCGAGTCCTTCACTATGAAGGGTCTTCACCATGGTCTTAAACTCTCGGACGTGCTCTCCCCGCTTGGGAGATCGGGCATAGCGAACATCCGGGGAAAAAAATCCGATGGAATTGTACCCCCAATAATTATGACGCCCTTGATCGTAGAGGTGCTTGTCTCGGACAAAGTGGTGGACCGGCAGCAGTTCGACCGCCGTCACGCCTAACGATTTTAAATATTCCAAGGCAGCCGGCGACGTGAGGCCCGCATAGGTGCCGCGGTGAGAGTCGGGCACGTCGGGATGGCGCGCGGTAAAGCCTTTCACGTGCACTTCATAAATGATTGTTTGATCCCACGGCGTGCGCAGTAATTTGTCTCCGCCCCAGGTGAAGGCTTGATCGATCACCACACATTTCGGGACGCTGCCCGCATTATCTCGATCGTCTTTCGAGAGGTCGGCGGCGGGATCGCCGATGCGATAGCCGAACATCGCGTCGGACCATTCGACGGTGCTTGCAATGGCCTTAGCGTATGGATCGATCAGCAGTTTGGTTGAATTAAAACGATGGCCGGCTTCCGGTTCGTACGGTCCATGCACGCGATAGCCATAATGCTGTCCTGGCCTTGCCTCCGGGAGATAGAGATGCCACACCTGCTCGGTGCGTTCCTCGAAGGGAATACGGTGGGACTCCTGCGGCGAGTCGTGCGCATCGAACAGACACAATTCCACGCCGGTGGCATTTTCGGAAAAGAGCGCGAAATTTACTCCTTCACCATCCCACGTCGCGCCAAGAGGATAGGATCGGCCCGGCCATGTGATCATCAGGCGACAGCCTGGCTTTGTTGTAACAATTCTTCTTTTACGAGGCGTTCCGCTTCCAGCCAGTCTTCCACGTCGCGCCCCTCATCCCGCCCCCGAGCTTCGAACAATTCGTACGCTTTGCGAGCTACTCGCGCGTTGAACTCCAGCGTGCTGAGCCCAGAGGTAAAGGGCGTCGTGGTGACTCGAGCTTCAGCGCCACCATTTCCTTCGCCAATCTGCGGATTGGGCGTGGATTGATTCTTCCGCACTACCGACTTCGCGCCTTTCGACTCCATTTCCAGATTCGTTTCTGCGCGTTTTTTGGCCATCACCTACTCCTCCATCCTATCAGTCACGAGCCAGTCTATGCGGCAAACGGTGGTAAGACCTATCGGCGGAACGCCGAATTTTCTGTCAGGTTCCACGCGCTAGTATCTCAATCATCCTTCTGGCAGACTGTGCCATGCCAACTTGGCAACTTCAACTGGGTACATCGTTAGAAGGACCGCGTACTCGTTTTTCGGTATGGGCGCCGCATGCCCAGCAGGTCGCACTCAAACTACTCCGATTCAATACATCCATCGCCATGGCTCCCCGATTGAGCGGCTATTTTGAGGCGGAGGTCGCCGATGTACAGACGGGCGACCGGTATGTCTACATTCTGGATGGGGTGAAGGAGCGCCCCGACCCGGTTTCTCGTTCTCAGCCCGACGGCGTGCATGGAGCATCGGAGGTCGTCGATCCGCTGCGATTTCATTGGACCGATCTGAACTGGCGCGGTCTCCCTCTCGAAAAGCTGATTCTGTACGAACTTCACGTGGGGACGTTCAGCGCCAAAGGAACGTTCGACGCCATCATTCCCCATCTCCCCTACCTGCGTGATATCGGGATCACGGCCATTGAGCTCATGCCGATCGCACAGTTTTCCGGTGCGCGGAATTGGGGATACGACGGCGTCGGCCTTTACGCGCCTCACTCGACCTACGGCGGACCGAACGGACTCAAAACATTGATCGATGCCTGCCATCGAATCGGGATCGCGGTCATCCTTGACGTGGTGTACAACCATGTGGGTCCGGAGGGAAATTATTTACAGGACTTCGGCCCTTATTTTACGGATCGGTATCGCACCCCCTGGGGGTCTGCCGTCAATTATGACGGACCGGACAGCGACGAGGTCCGCCGATTCGTCCTCGACAATGCGCTGTACTGGGTCACGGAGTATCATGTCGACGGACTGAGGCTGGACGCCGTACACGGCATCTACGATTTCGGCGCCGTGCACATCCTGAAAGAACTTTCGGACCTGATCCATGCAGAAGCAAAACGGCTCGGACGCACCGTCTTGCTGATCGCGGAGAGCGACCTCAACGATAGCCGGATCATCTCGCCGGCCGCAGAAGGCGGATACGGAATAGACGCGCAATGGAGTGACGATTTTCACCACGCACTTCACAGCGTATTGACTGACGAACGCGCGGGCTATTATGAAGACTTCGGGCGACTCGCTCAGCTCGCCACCGCCTTGCAGGACGGCTTTGTCTATGCAGGTCAACATTCGCCCCATCGGCGCCGACGCCACGGCAACTCCATAACGCATCTTCCCCCCAGGCAACTGGTTATTTGCGCTCAGAATCACGACCAAATCGGCAATCGAGCCATGGGCGAGCGTCTCAGTACGCTCATTCCGTGGGAGGCCCTGAAGGTTGCCGCAGCGAGCGTCTTGCTTGCGCCGCAAACGCCTCTTCTCTTTATGGGAGAGGAGTACGGCGAGACGGCGCCGTTCCTATATTTCGTGAGTCACAGTGACGCCGCGCTCAATCAGGCTGTGCAAGAAGGGCGACGCAGAGAATTTGCAGCGTTTGGATGGACGGATGTACCCGATCCTGTCGATCCCTCGACGTTCGAACGGTCCCGGCTTCATCTGGATTCAGCCAAAAATGACCACCGGCAGGCGTTGCTCTCCTGGTATCGAAGATTAATCGATCTCCGGACCACACTCCCACCGTACACCCTCGGCGCGGCTCATTGGGTGCGATGTTATGAGACGGAACAAATCATCACAATGTATCGCCGAGACAGCGCCGGTCATGCCGTGTTGGTGACCCTGGGTTTCAACAAGACCCCGATGTCACTTACTTTACAAGAACCACAAGGCACGTGGACTCTTCAAGCAGCGAGCTGGCAGCGCGAGTTCGGAGGTCAGACCAACGACCCCCCGCCCGATATCATCATTATCCCTTCGGAAAAGACCTTCTTGTCGTTTCCCACCTATGGAGTCGCCGTCTACGTCGGGCCTCATGACGGATAGCACCATGATCCGTCCCTACTGGCGCTTTAAGTACAGCATCGATAGGGGCGGGAGGGTCAATAGAATGGAATAGGGCTGGCCGTGCCAGGGAGTCGGTTCCGCGTGGCGCATGCCTCCATTTCCCATATTGGAGCCTCCATACAGCTCCGCATCGCTGTTCAGCAGCTCGCGGTACGCTCCCATAGCCGGCATGCCGATGCGGTATTGCTCTCGAGGGACCGGCGTAAAATTCCCGATACAAATGACCGCATCCTCCGTGTTCCGCGCGCGACGCATGAAAGCGATGACCGCATGATCGGCATCGCTGAAGTCGATCCACTGAAATCCTGACCACTCGAAATCCACTTCATAGAATGCCGGTTCCGACTGGTACAGCCGATTCAAATCTTTCACATACCGCTGCAGCCCGCGATGCGATTCGTTCTCCAGAAGATGCCATTGTAAGCTTTCGTCGTGGTTCCATTCATACCACTGGCCGAACTCCCCGCCCATAAACAACATTTTTTTCCCTGGGTGGCCGTACATAAATCCCAGCAGGGCCCGTACATTTGCGAATCGCTGCCACAGGTCACCCGGCATTTTGTCGACCAAGGCCTTCTTGCCGTGTACAACCTCATCGTGCGAAATGACCTGAACGAAGTTCTCGCTAAACGCATAGACCAATCCGAAGGTAATTTTATTCTGATGATACCGCCGGTGAACCGGGTCGAGGCTGAAATACTCCAGCGTGTCGTGCATCCACCCCATATTCCATTTCAGGCTGAACCCGAGGCCGCCTAGATAGGTCGGCTTGGACACACCCGGCCACGCGGTTGATTCTTCAGCGATCGTCAAGACACCGGGATGGTCTTGATGGACCTGCGCGTTAAATTCTTTGAGAAACACAATGGCGTCGAGATTTTCGTTGCCCCCATACTTATTGGCAATCCATTCTCCCTGTTTGCGGGAGTAGTCGAGATACAGTATGGACGCCACCGCATCGACGCGCAGGCCGTCGATATGATAGCGCTCCAGCCAAAACAGCGCGCTGTTGAGAAGAAAATTTCTGACCTCGACCCGTCCAAAATTAAAAATGCGGCTGTGCCATTCCGGATGATAACCGAGCCGCGGATCTTCATGGTCGTAGAGATGCGTGCCGTCAAACCACGCCAAGCCATGTGGATCGTCTGGAAAATGCGCCGGGACCCAATCCATGATGACGCCGATTCCTTCGTGATGGCAGGCATCGACAAACGCCATAAACTCTTCCGGCGCGCCGAACCGACTCGTCGGAGCAAAATAGCCGGTCGTCTGATATCCCCATGAGCCGTCGAAGGGATGCTCCGTGACGGGCATCAGCTCGATGTGCGTATAGCCCATGTCTTTCACATAGGGGATTAAGCTCGCCGCCAACTCTCGATAGGTCAACCACCGATTGCCGTCTTCCGGAACGCGCCGCCATGAACCAAGATGAACTTCGTAAATGGAGAGCGGTGCGGACAGCGAATTTTGTCGGGTACGTCCCTCCATCCAGGCCTGATCCTTCCACTGATAATGTGTGATATCGCGCACAACGGAGCCTGTTTTCGGCCGAAGTTCGGCCGCAAACGCATACGGATCGGCCTTGAGAAACGGCGCGTCACCATTGTTGGATCGAATTTCGTATTTGTAGACAGCCCCTTCCGGGATATCGGGAATGAAAAGTTCCCACAAACCCGACACGCCGCGGTTTCGCATCTGATGGCGTCGCCCGTCCCAGTTGTTAAAATCTCCGACGACGCTCACACGTTTGGCATTCGGCGCCCAGACAATAAAGCGAACCCCAGCAATGCCGTCCAGAGACAGGCAATGCGCGCCCAAAAGATTGTACGCGCGATACAATCGTCCTTCGGAAAACAAATGAAGATCGAAATCCGTAATCAATTGAGAGAACGCATAGGGATCGTGTCGTTCCGTCTTATGGCCTTGGCCATCGGTGACAGCCAATCGATAGACGAGCGGCAACCTGGCGTCCGCGATCGTGACCTCGTACAGCCCTTCGTCGTGAATGCGCGTCATGCGCTGCGAATCTTTTCCGGGTCTCAAGACCTCTACCCGCGAGGCTTCCGGCACAAACGCTCGGACCACGACACCAGCCGTTCCCTCACGACTCGCGGGATGCGGGCCGAGAAGTGAAAATGGATCCCAATGTTCAGCGCGGAAGAGCCGCGTCAACTCGTCCTCTGAGAGAATCATAATCCTCCTGTATACTGATCTATGCCGCCACGCACTTCAAAAGGTCTCGACTCTCTGGCTCGCCTCTATGGAATCGAATCCGTCTTTACCGACGAACTCGGACGTAGGCAAACCGTCTCAGTCGATAACCTTCGAAATGTGTTAACTCTGCTCGGCGCTCCGGATGGTTCTCCATCTCACATTCGGGACGCGACGGAACGTGCTTCACTCTCCACGTGGCTTACTGTGTTGCCGGCGACCATGATCGTGCAACAGCACGCCCTGCCACGAGTGTGGCACATTTATCTTCCCCTGGGAAAGCGGGCGTTATCTGACATGCGGGTAGCTTGGTCCATCGATTACGAATCACGTGAAAAAGCCGCGCATTATGCCTTGTCCAGACCGCGAATCGATGCGACCAAAACGATTCGAGGCCGACCATATGTGCGGCTGGCACTCCCCTTTCCGCAAGATCTATCTCTTGGCTACCATCGTCTACACGTCAATGTGCGCCTCGGCGATCGACACTGGCAACAATCCACTCGACTGATCGTCGTGCCGGCGCAGTGCTATCTGCCGCCCAAGTGGAAGACGAAAACATCCTCATCAAAGAAAAAAGGCGAACGCTGGTGGGGGCTGACTGTGCAACTCTACGGCTTGCGCTCACGCCGCAACTGGGGTATCGGCGATTTTCGAGACCTGAAGAAGGTGATGCAATGGGCAGGACGGTTAGGAGCGGCCATGGTCGGCGTGAATCCTCTCCATGCATTGCTTCCGGGTGAGATCAGCCCGTATTCTCCGTCGAGTCGCCTCTTTCACCAACCCCTCTATCTCGATCTCGAAAGCATTCCTGAATATGCGGACCCTTCGATACAAAGTTTCGTGCAGACCTCGCGGTTCCAGCGAACGCTGGCCGCACTTCGTCAAAGCCCCACTGTCGAGTATGAAGCGGTCCGCAGGCTGAAGTGGCCGCTGCTACGGAAGCTCTATCGCGTGTTTGTAAAATTTCACGTCGATCGTCAGACAAAAAGAGGTCGCGCGTTTCAGGAGTTCATCGAAACACAAGGACTGCCCTTAGAGCGATTCGCTCAGTTTCAAGTCTTACAAGAACGTTTCACGCATCGCGGACAACCACCATGCTCTTGGCGCAACTGGCCCGGAACGTATCGGCATCCGGATTTGCCCGCGGTTCGTAACTCCTTGAGACGCCACCAACAGCGCATCAATTTTTATCGTTATATAGAGTGGCAGTGCGATGAACAGATTGCAGCGGTTCAGTCCGCGAGTCGACGCGCCGGGATGCCGATCGGACTGTATACGGACTTTGCCATCGGGATCGACCCTCATGGCGCCGACGCCTGGATGTTTCAAGACGATTTCGCAGAGGGTGCATCCGTAGGAGCGCCGCCTGATCTTTTTTCACCGAAGGGTCAAAATTGGGGGCTGGCGCCACCGCATCCGGATAAGGTTGAGCAGTCCGGCTATCGATTATTCGAAGAAGGTTTTCGGCGAAACATGCGGCACAGCGGCCTCTTCCGCCTCGACCATGCCATGGGATTGTTTCGGCTCTTCTGGGTGCCTCAGAACAAATCCGCCGCGGACGGAGCCTTCGTACGATATCCATCGCAAGATCTTCTCGGTGTTCTGGCCTTGGAAAGCCATCGACAAAAAGTGATCGTCGTCGGAGAAGATTTGGGAACCGTAACACCCGAAATCCGCCGGCAGCTTATGCAGGGAGGCTTACTCTCGTACCGCTTGCTGCTCTTCGAAAAATCCCGCGAAGGAAAATTTTTTCCTTCCGCCCGGTATCCCGCCCAAGCAATGACGGCCGTCACCACCCACGATTTGCCGACCCTTCGTGGGTTTTGGTCCGGCCGCGACATTGAGTTAAAAGAAAGATTCGGGCTCTACCCTGATCCTAAGCTAATCGTTCGGGACAATAACGTCCGTCGTCGCGACAGCCAAGGACTCTTGGATACCCTGCATACATCCGGTCTCGTTCCGCGCAATTATCCGCGAGACGCAAAGAAAGTTCCGACAATGGATGACACGCTTCGGTCGGCCGTCTATACGTTTTTGGCACGCACGCCCAGCCATCTTCTCGCCGTGCCTCTTGAAGATCTGCTCGATGACCGTGATACGCCCAATCTGCCCGGCGCCTCGGGAGATCTCTATCCCGTTTGGCGAATCAAAGCAGGCCCTCCCGATTCAACGTTGGAAAGCTGGCCGCGCCTGCGGTCGGCCCGTCTTTTGGCCCAAGTCCTCTCACGCGAACGACCGTCCCGGACACGCCGTTAATGTCCGCGCACTCGTCGTCAAAGCGCTGGCCTCATGAGAGGCGAATCCGGTATAGTGTCGCCGCATTTCTTGTCGCCCGGTCGCGACAACCACCATGAAGGACTAAACGCCGTATGTCACCCGTGACCACGAATGTCCTGACCGCCATCGCCGTGTTCTCCGCCGTGACTGCACTTGCGATGGGACTGCGCTATCTTGCCATCCGAGCCTTAAGACGCTGGGACGCGGCCACCACGTCGCCCTTCAGCCAGGTGATGCTCGAGAGCTTCCGCTTTCCCTCACTCATCTGGTGCGTGCTCATCGGGCTCTACACCGCCATCGATATGTCGGAGATCCCGGAGCGTCCGAGTGCCACCGCGCTCAAGTGGTTATTTAGTCTGCTCGTCATTTCCATTACGGTCGCCATCGCCAACTTGTCCGGCACGGCGATTCGTGTCGGACTGAAACAAAGTCACATCGCGACGCCGGCCACGGGGCTTTCGCTGACCTTCGTCAAGGTGGTGATCTGGGTGACCGGTGGGCTCGTGCTCCTCGGCGGCCTCGGTATTTCGATCACACCCGTACTGACCGCGTTGGGGGTAGGCGGCCTGGCCGTCGCTCTGGCCCTACAGGATACGCTCTCGAACTTTTTTGCGGGCATCCATCTGCTGATCGAACAGCCGATCCGCGTCGGAGATTTCATCAAATTGGAATCCGGGCAGGAAGGGTATGTAGAAGACGTGAGCTGGCGCACCACCCGTATTCGCATGCCTTCCAACGACATGGTCATTCTACCGAACAGTAAATTGACCCAGTCGGTGCTGATCAACTATCACTTGCCCGATCCGCGGAGAGGTATTTCGATTGGAGTAAGCGTGCCCCATCACGCCGATCCCGATATGATCGAGCGTATGTTATTGGATGAAACGTTGAAGGCGGTCGGCACAGTCCCTGGTCTTCTTGCGGAACCCGCCCCGTCCGTGCGCTTCATTCCCGGCTTCGGAGAATCGTCCTTAGACTTTTCAGTCAACTGTCACGTCGGCGAGTTCAACGATCACGGATTGGTCCAGCACGAACTCCGCAAGCGAATCCTGAAACGTATGAAACTGGAAGGGATAGACATTCCATTCCCTCAACGGACCATTCACCTACGTACGGAGCCGCATCTGTCTTCCCCGGAATAACAAATTCCACGCGCGCACTGAGACAAGTTGTCCGAGACGGGACAACATGCGGCCATTTCCTCCGGGCCAGACGAATCAAACCGCGTCAAAAGCGTGCTTGCTTAGTACAAGAATCGGCCCTTTGATTGCATACATCCCAAGTGCCTTATTCATTCGTGCTAGAGAATAAATAACTGATTTTCGTCCCGGCAACGTTTAAAACGAGTTCATGAAAATTCTCGCGATCATCATGGCGGGCGGCAAAGGGGAGCGTCTCATGCCGCTCACCGAACATCGGAGCAAACCCGCCGTTCCTTTCGCGGCCAAATATCGCATCGTCGATTTCGTCCTGAGCAATTTCCTGAATTCCGGCATGCGATCGCTCTATGTGCTGGTTCAGTATCGCTCCCAATCGCTCATCGAGCACTTACGCCGTGCCTGGCGGATCGGCGAGCGCCAGCCGAATGAATTCGTTTCTGTCGTCCCGCCCCAAATGCGCACGAGGAGCGGGTGGTATGAAGGCACGGCCGATGCGGTCTACCAGAATATGAACTTATTGCGCGACTTCAACCCAGATTTGGTGGCGGTCTTTGGCGCCGATCATATCTATCGGATGGATATCGACCAGATGATCCGGTTTCATCTGGATCATGCCGCCGATATTACCGTCGCCGCGCGGCCCGTGCCGGTCGAGGCGGCCCAAGGGTTCGGCATCATCCAAGTCGACGAACGCCAAGGCACGCCGCACATTGTCGGCTTTCAGGAGAAACCCAAGCAGCCGAAGCCTATGCCCAACGATCCCAAGCAAGCCTTCTCGTCGATGGGCAATTACCTTTTCAACGCGCGTTTGTTACCGGAGATCCTGGAACGGGATGCCAAAACGCCGGGCTCGCACGACTTCGGCCGGGATATCCTTCCAACGGCCATCAGCACCCATAAGGTGCTGGCCTATAACTTTTGCAATAACCGCATCCCGGGATTGAAACCGTATGAGGAGCAAGCCTACTGGCGCGATGTGGGGACACTCGAAGCGTACTGGCAAGCCAACATGGACATTTTGGGGGAATCGCCGGCCTTCGATTTGAATAATACGCAATGGCCTATTCTCACCGATAATTACGATGCGCCGCCGTCCAGTCTCATTCGGGCGCGGCTCGATAATACCGTCGTCGGGCAAGGCAGCCGGATCTATGACGCCGAGATTACGCGATCGGTGATCGGCCGGGACATTACGATCGAAACCGGCGCTTCGCTCGACGAATGCATCATTTTGGATGGCGCCGTGATCGGGGCGAAATCCCGTTTACGTCGCGTGATCGTGGATCGGTTTAATCACATTCCACAAGGAACGACAATCGGATTCGATGTCGCAGCCGACCGCAAACGGTTTCACGTGGGCCGCTCCGGCCTCGTCGTACTCCCTCAGTGGCATACGACGGACCGAGCGTCGCTGTATCAGCACCCGGCACTCCATTAGCGTCACGGGAGATTTATGAGCGCACGTGTGCCTGTCACAACTTATCGCGTGCAGTTTAATCGATCGTTTACATTTCAGGACGCGCGCGCGATTATTCCGTATCTGCACACGCTGGGCATCACGGACTGTTACGCCTCCTCCTATCTCAAAGCCACGCCCGGCAGTCTTCACGGCTACGACATCGCCGACCCCCGACAACTGAACCCGGAAATCGGCACCGAAGAGGATTATCGCGCCTTCGCCGCCGCGTTGAAGGATCGCGAGATGGGGCAGATCCTCGATGTCGTCCCGAACCATATGGGAATTTCGCAATCGTGCAATGCCTGGTGGCTCGACGTCCTAGAGAACGGTCCCAGCTCGCGATACGCGCCGTTTTTCGACATCGACTGGCATCCGATCAAAACCGAGCTGAATAATAAAATTCTTCTGCCGATACTGGGCGACCTCTACGGGGTGGTGCTGGAAAATCAAGAAATCGTCCTCTCCTATGAGGACGGCGGAAATTTCTGGATTCGTTATTACGGCTATCGATTACCGGTGTCGGCCAAATCGACCGTCCGCATTCTCGGTCATCGTTTGCAGGCCTTGATTGAAGAGAGCGGCGGGGACCATATCGATGTTCTGGAACTCCAAGATGTCCTGGAACTCCAAAGTATCATTACCGCACTGCATCACCTTCCGCCGCGAGAGGAAATCGATGCGGCACGTCTCGAAGAGCGTCATCGCGAAAAACTCATCATCAAGAAACGCCTCAGCCGTTTGGTAAAAGACAGTCAAGCAATCCAAGGGTTTCTCGATGAAAATGTCCGCCAATTTAACGGCGCCAAGGACGATCCGCGCAGTTTCGATCTGCTGGACGGCCTCCTCAACGATCAGGTCTATCGGTTGGCGTTCTGGCGAGTCGCCGCGGAGGAAATCAACTATCGCCGGTTTTTCGACATCAACGAATTGGCGGCGATTCGCATGGAAGATCCCCCGGTCTTCAATGAGGTGCATCAACTGGTGTTTCGCCTCATCAAGGAAGGGACGGTGACCGGTCTCCGCATTGACCATGTAGACGGGCTGTACGATCCCAGCGCGTATCTTCGACGGCTGCAGTCATGGGCGGCGCAGGAACTGCCGAATGCCGCGCAATCGGCACAACCTCTCTACGTCGTAGTGGAAAAAATCTTGGGCAAGGGCGAAACGCTGCCTGAGAGCTGGCCGGTTCACGGGACCACCGGTTACGACTTTCTGAATGTCTTGAACGGATTGTTCGTGGATTCGGATCATGAACAGGCCTTGACCGACACCTACGCCAGGTTTATCGGACAGCGGCTTTCGTTTGAAGACCTGGCCTATGAAAAGAAAAAACTGATCATGGGCGTCTCCATGGCCAGCGAAATTAATACGCTCGGCCATTTCTTGAATCGTTTTTCGGAACGAGACCGGCGTTCGCGCGACTTCACGCTGAATAGCCTGATCCATGCGATCCGTGAAATCATCGCATGCTTCCCCGTCTATCGAACCTATGTCGGCTCAGATTCGGACGTAGTCTCCGAGCGCGATCGTGCTTTTATTCGCCTGGCCGTGATGAAGGCCAAACGGCGCAACCCGGCGACCAACAGCCTGGTCTTCGATTTTATTCTGAACATTTTGCTAAACCGCGTCGAGGACAGGCTCCGGCTCGATCGCGAAGAGCGGCTCAGCTTTGTCATGAAATTTCAGCAAACGACAAGCCCGGTCACGGCGAAGGGGATCGAAGACACCGCTTTGTACATTTACAACCGCCTTCTCTCGTTAAACGAAGTCGGAGGCGACCCCGAACGATTCGGTTTGCCGATCACCGCTTTTCACGATCAGATGCGCCAGCGCCAAGCCAGCTGGCCGGGCGCGCTCTCCGCCACCGCCACTCACGACACGAAACGCGGGGAGGACATGCGTGCGCGGCTGAACGTCTTGTCCGAATTAGCCAGCGTGTGGAAGCTGCATCTGTCGCGATGGAGCCGATTCAACAAGCGCTACAAGATCGAACTCGACGGCCATGCCGTGCCCGACCGTAATGAGGAATATCTGCTGTATCAGACCCTTGTCGGTGCGTGGCCCTTGGAACCAATGGACGACGCGCAGTACCGACACTTCTCCGAACGCATTCAACAGTACATCGACAAGGCACTGCGAGAAGCCAAGGTGCACACGAGTTGGTTAAATCCCATTCAGCCGTACGACGAGGCCATGCACAAATTTATCGAGGCCATCCTGGATCGCACCCGCCCTAATCCATTCCTAGACGATCTGCTCGAGTTCCACCATAAAACGTCAACCTATGGTATGTATAACAGTCTCTCGCAGGCGTTGTGTAAAATCGCCGCCCCAGGGGTGCCCGACTTTTATCAGGGCACAGAACTCTGGGACTTCAGCCTGGTGGACCCCGATAACCGGCGGCCCGTCGATTTTGCGCAACGTATGTGTATGTCTGAAGAGCTCGAACAAAACATCTTGGGGCAGAAGGATCGCCGCATGGCTGTTCGGGAATTGGTCGCCTCGAAAACCGACGGCCGGATCAAGCTTTACATCATCATGGCGGCCCTGCGCGTTCGGCGCGACTATCGCGCATTATTTCTCGACGGGACGTATGAACCGCTGATCAGCGGCGGCGCACAGGCGGCGCATGTCTGCGCGTTTTCCAGGCAGCACGAGAACCGGACCGTCGTGGCGATCGCTCCCCGTCTCTTAGCCCGACTGATACCCGATCCCTCGCAGTTGCCGTTAGGCGTAGACGTGTGGCGTGACACCTCGGTGTCGGTGCCGAATCAAGCCGCCGGCGCGCCTCCCTCTCGCTATCGCAACATCTTTACGGGAGAGTGGGTTGTTCCCACCCTTCGTGATGGGCAACAAGTTCTGTTATTGGCCGATGTGTTCGCCCATTGTCCCGTGGCTCTTTTGGAGAACCAATTATGATCTCACCGAGTAAACAGGACTCAAGACTTCCGTGGCTTGGCGGAGAGGCTCACGTTCGACGGCAAGAGGAACGCCCTTGGCGGATACCTGCCGAATGGCAACAAGGCCTGTGGGTTTTTGGCGCTCTTCTATTAGGCTCCGCTATTGGAGGCGGAGTGGCTGCATCGATTCGGCCTTCATCGAGAAGCCGAAGGTACTCCCCGACACAACAAGAGATGCAGGCGCCGGCGACCTACCGCCTTCGACCACGCCGCAAGCCAATTGGACTCGCTCCGCTGACCATCGCATTTGCTGCCGGCAGCGCAGTGGGAGCCGGCATGGGTCTGATGAGCGCACCCTGCTCCGGACCCGACCTGCGACGCCGCATTGCGCTTGGAGTGAAAACCGCCCAAGACGAACTTACAGAGGCCGTCGAAGATACACGTGAAGCCGTCGGGGCCCTGGGAAAAGACGCCCGTCAGACACTCCGGCAAACCGCCATGCGGATGACCGAGGTGGTGACGGCGACGAAGGCAGCCCTGACCTCGGAGGGAGAATCGATCGGGAAGGAACCCCCTCGATGAATCCTCATCCCTCGCTCACCCCCTTTCAATTTGTCGGCTGCGTGGAATTGCGCGAGATGCTCGGCCGCAAGGCGGCCGACCTCCAGCAACTCATGGAAGGCATCGAAGAAGTGCCGGCCGACTCGATTTACTATCACACGCACAGTTACTTTCTTCGTTACGAATACGGGCCCACGTTGTTTCCGAACGATTTCGCCACGTGGGTGGCGGTCTCCGTTCGCGATCGCGTCCTGAGCGAACGGCTGGGGCTGATCGATCCGTTCGAGTTTCGTGACGTCGAGGCGTTGCGGGCCCAAATCGTCTCGACCATAGACGATCACTTGCAGTCGCTCTGGAACGTCCCCCGCGTCATGCATGGCGATCCCTTCGAATTCGTGAGCTCGCACATTATCGAAGTCGACCTGGAGCTGTCGGCAAAAAGCCTTGAAGAGTTCCGCGATCACCTCGCTACCGTCGACCGGAGCGTCCTGTTCAATCACATTTGCGAAGCGAAAATCAGAAAAGGCCGGCACAGCGGGGACTTCATTCTCTGGATCGGCTCGGAGAGCGGCTTGAATCTTCCCGACCTGGCTGCGCAGGTCGCGGCCATTCAGCCGATGGGCCTGACCCTTGAAGGCATTCGCGCGCGCACTCTCGAAGTGTTAGACCGTTATATCGCACGCCCCATTCTGGCCTGAACACAATGCCTATTTCATTACACGCCTACCGAGATATTGCCGCGCCAGGACGAGTCGAACTCCTCTATCGCCTCAGCCGGCAGACCACCGGCAAGCGCATCCTGCACATTACCGCGGACCGGGCCGGGGGAGAGATCGGGGAGATTCTTCACACGCTCGTGCCCTTATTAATCGATCTTGGTCTCGATGTCCGATGGGAAACGATGAAAGGTTCGCCGTCGTTCCACGAAGCCGGCCGCATCCTGCGCAATGGCGTCCAGGGAGAAGATGTCAGGATCTCCGACGCTTTGTTGGACGGATACCGCGAGGCTGTCCAGCAGACTGGGCGCACGCTAGACCTCACGGCGGACATCGTCGTGACGCACGATCCGCACACCCTCGGGCTCATCGACTACGCCCCAACCGACTCCCGATGGATTTGGCGCTGCTACTTGGATGTATCGCGCCCTCAACGAAAGACCTGGAACTTCCTGCGCCCCTATATCGTGAAATACGATGGCGCGGTGTTTTCGTTGCCGCAATTTGCGCAGCCGCTGCCCGTTCCACAGTTTCTGATCTATCCCTCGATCGATCCGCTGAGCGAGAAAAATCGGGAGCTCGAACCCGAAGAGATCGATCGTATTCTTGAGAAACTTCACATCGGGCGGGAGAAGCCCATCCTCTTGCAAGTCTCGCGATTTACCCGCTCAAAAGATCTTCGAGGCGTGATCGAGGCCTATCGACTCATTAAAACTCAATACGATTGCCGGTTGGTGCTCGCAGGGAGTGCCTCCCCCGATGAACCGGATGAGCAAGCGGTGTTAACCGACATCCGTGAAGCCGCGGGCAAGGATGAGGATATTCACATCGTGCCCCTTCCACCCGAGTCCTCGGTCGAGATCAATGCGCTGCAGCGTGCGGCAACGATCGTTGTGCAGAAATCCAAGCGCGAGGGGTTTGGCTTATCCGTCGCGGAGGCCATGTGGAAAGGCAAACCGGTCATCGGAAGTGAAACAGGCGGGATCACCCTGCAGATCATGTACGGCCAAACAGGCTACACGGCAAACACGGTCGAAGGGACCGCCTTCTATGCGCGATACCTCCTGAACAATCCGGCGATCGCCCAGGAAATGGGGCGACGCGCTCGGGAGCGCGCGAGGCAAAACTTTTTGATCACCCGTCATCTGGAAGATTATCTGTCCTTGATCATTCTGATGGGAAGAGCATGAGCCAGACGGCACACATCGTCGCCGATCCGCATGCCAATCAAGTTAAGGGCACGGCATTCCCTGCATCGCTGGCCACAATCATAATCGAGCGGGTGTCGCCGGAATTGGATGGAGGACGCTACCCAGTCAAGCGTGAAGTGGCCGACCGCTTCGAAGTATCCGCCGATATTTTTAAGGAAGGCCATGAGGTCCTGATGGCAGTGCTACGGCATCGGGCCTGGTCCGAATCGGCCTGGCAAGAAACGCCGCTCCAGCCCCTGGACAACGATCGATGGTCGGGATGGTTCGACTTGACGGCCAACACCCGCTACCACTATACGATCGCGGCCTGGGTCTCATCGTTTGAGTCATGGCGGCAGGACATCATAAAGCGGCGCGAGACGCAGAGGGACCTTCGCAGCGAACTATCAGAAGGCCGGGCGCTTGTTCAAGCCGCCGCGGATCGGGCCGGCACGGACGATCGCACGCGCCTGTATGAACAGCTCGCGCGTTGGGCTGAGTCACGATCGCAAGATGATCAACTTCAGCTGGCGCTTCAGGAGACATTGGCGCACCTCGTGCGACGTTCCGAACCCCGCGTCGCGCTGACCGTATACGATCGAGAATTGATCGTGATCGCCGATCGCGTCCGAGCCCGCTACGGCGCCTGGTACGAAATGTTTCCTCGCTCCCAGGGTACTGTAGCCGGTCGTAGCGGCACTTTTAAAGACTGCGAACGTAGATTGCCGGCGATCCAGGCGATGGGTTTCGATGTCCTTTATCTACCTCCGATACATCCTATCGGCCGATCCAATCGGAAAGGCCCGAACAATAGCCTTGAAGCCGGCCCCGACGATCCGGGCAGTCCCTACGCCATCGGCAATGAGCAAGGGGGACATGACGCCGTCGAGCCGGCCTTGGGCACCTTGGCTGATTTCGAGCATTTGACGCACGTGGCCCACGATCACGGCATGGAGATCGCCCTCGACTTTGCGATTAATTGCTCACCCGATCATCCCTACGTGACACAGCATCCAGACTGGTTCTATCATCGCCCGGACGGCACGATCAAATATGCGGAAAATCCTCCAAAAAAATATCAGGATATTTATCCGCTCGATTTTTATTGTCGTGATTGGCAAAACTTATGGCAAGAGATGAAACGCGTGCTGCTGTTTTGGGTCGATCGCGGGGTGAAGATTTTCCGTGTCGATAATCCACATACGAAGCCGGTCGCATTTTGGGAATGGGTGATCCACGAAATTCAAACCACGCATTCTGACGTGATGTTTTTATCCGAAGCGTTCACGCGGCCCAAAATGATGCGGGCATTGGCCAAGGCAGGGTTCACGCAATCGTACACCTATTTCACCTGGCGGAATACGAAACAGGAGCTGACCGAGTATCTCTCCGAATTGACGCAGAGCGAGATGAAGGAATATTTTCGCGCGAACTTCTTCACCAATACGCCGGACATTCTACCTGAGATTTTGCAACACGGCGGTCGTGCGGCCTTTAAATTCCGTCTGGTGCTTGCCGCCACACTCTCGCCGGCGTACGGCATCTACAGCGGCTACGAACTGTGCGAGAACCGCGCGCTTCCCGGAACGGAAGATTATCTGCACTCGGAAAAATATGAATACAAGGTCTGGGATTGGGACCGTCCCGGGGCGATCACGGAATATGTGACGAAGATAAATCGCATTCGGCGCGAGAACCCGGCGTTGCACGAATACGAAAACCTTCGGTTTTATGCGGCCGATAACGATCAAGTCCTGTTCTATGGGAAGATGACGTTCGATAGAATGAATGCCGTGCTGGTGGCAGTCAATCTCAATCCCTTTCAGACGCAAAACGCGACGCTGACCATTCCGCTGGGCGAACTCGGCCTCGCGCCGGACGAGACGTATCAGTTGCACGATCTGATTGCCGATCGCCGCGATTTAGTCATCGGCAACACTTATTCCATCCGTCTAGACCCGCATGAGGAACCGGCGGCCATTCTAGCCGTCCGACGTTGGACACGCCGCGAGCAGGACTTCGACTACTTTCGATAGCGTCTTCCAATGTTGAAATATTAGAGGTTGAATGGATTCGGTCGCCTCACAATTTACCAATCAACAGTAATATTCAACCTCTATCACTATGGCCGATCCACTCTGGTATAAAGACGCGATCATCTACCAATTGCACGTCAAGGCGTTTTTGGACTCCAACGCCGACGGCATCGGCGATTTTCGCGGCCTGACCGAGAAACTCGATTATCTGCAAGATCTAGGCGTGACGGCCCTATGGCTCCTTCCCATGTACCCCTCGCCCTTCAAGGATGACGGGTACGACATTTCCGACTATCTCGACGTTCACAAAGACTACGGCACGCTGAAAGACTTTCAGACCTTTTTAGACGAAGCGCATCGCCGCGGGCTGCGCGTTATCACAGAACTGGTCGTGAACCATACGTCGGACCAACATCCCTGGTTTCAAGAAGCGCGCCGCAATCCTTCATCGCCCTACCACGATTATTACGTATGGAGCGATACCGACAAAAAGTATGACGGCACGCGCATCATCTTTACCGACACTGAGCGCTCGAACTGGTCATGGGACCCGGATGTGAAGGCCTATTATTGGCATCGCTTCTTCAGCCATCAACCCGACCTGAACTTCGATAATCCTCGTGTGCGGGAAGAAGTGATCGCCGCGATGAAGTTCTGGCTGGACAAGGGGGTCGACGGCCTTCGCGTAGACGCCGTGCCTTACCTCGTTGAGCGGGAGGGAACCTCCTGCGAAAATCTACCGGAAACGCACGAGGTGCTGAAGGAAATTCGCCGGGCCGTCGATGCCGGTTATCCGGATCGCATGCTGCTGGCGGAAGCCAACCAGTGGCCCGCCGATGTACGTCCCTACTTTGCGAACGGCGACGAATTTCACATGGCGTTTCATTTCCCGTTGATGCCCCGCATCTTCATGGCGATCAAAAAGGAGGACCGCCACCCGATCACGGAAATTCTTCGCCAGACACCGCCGATCCCGCCGAATTGCCAGTGGGCGCTCTTTCTGCGGAACCATGACGAGTTGACGCTGGAAATGGTGACCGCCGACGAGCGCGATTATCTTTACCGCGAGTACTGCACCGATCCCCGAATGAAAGTCAATATCGGTATCCGGAGGCGGTTGGCCTCCTTGATGGACAATGACCGACGGAAAATTGAATTGCTCAATAGCCTGCTCTTTACGATGCCCGGCACGCCGATTCTGTATTACGGCGATGAATTGGGCATGGGCGACAATATCTATCTCGGCGATCGCAACGGCGTGCGCACGCCGATGCAATGGACGGGCGACCGGAATGCGGGCTTCTCCCGGGCCGAGACGGCGCGGCTGTACCTCCCCCTCAATGTCGATCCGGTATACGGCTACCAAGCGCTCAACGTCGAAGCCCAACTGCGGGTGCCGAATTCCTTGCTGAAATGGACCAAGCGAATACTGGCGGTGCGAAAAGAACATAAGACGTTTGGACGGGGCACGCTGGAATTTCTCAAGCCTTCAAACCGGGCCATCTTAGCGTACGTCCGAAAGTTCGAAGGGGAGACCTTGCTCATCGTCAATAATCTTGCCAGCACCGCGCAGCCGGTCGAGTTGGATCTCCGGCGGTTCATAGGAGCCGAGATCGTCGAGCTCCTGGGAGAAACAAAGTTTCCGCGCGTCGCTGAACATCCCTACCAACTGAGTCTCACGCCGTACGGTTATTTTTGGTTTCGAATCGAACCCGCGACAAGAGGGAGCAGGCGGTAATGTCGCCTGCTTCCACCGATCGGATTCTCCAGCGGCTGGAGCGCGAGGGACAACAGGCGTTGGCCGAGTATTTGCCCCGCCAGCGCTGGTTCGGGGCCAAAGGCAAAACGATCACGGGCGTACAAATCTCGGACTTCGCCGCTCTGCCGAGTACTATTACGCCCGCCGTTCTGACCATCATCAGAGTCGACTTCAACGATCGCTCCTCGAGAAAATATGTTCTCCCGCTGATCATGTGGTCGAACGGCGCAACGAGCCAAGGAACAATATCCGATGCCCTGTTCACGTTTACCGAATCACAAGAAGTTATCCAAATAGCTGATGCCACAGCAGAGACAGATGCCTGCCTGAAGTTGGTAGACGGCATTCGGGAGCGCCGATCATGGGCCGGACAACACGGTATCTTCCGCGGCGTGCCGACCACATTGGCAGATTCGGTGCTCTCGCCTCCTCTTACGCAGGTTGCACGATTGTCAGGGGAACAGAGCAATACGTCGATCCTGTTCGATCGCCGAGTGATCCTGAAACTGATCCGTAGCGTCGACGAGGGCGTGAATCCGGATCGCGAGATTCTGGAGTTTTTGACGACCCACACCTCCTATCGATCGGTCCCTGCGCTCATCGGCTCGATTGAATATGAGGCCAGCCCCGATGCCTCTGCAACCGATCCTCGCGTCGCGACTATTGGTCTTCTGCAGATCTTCATCGCTAACGAAGGCGACGGTTGGGCAGATGCACTTCGGCACGTGAAAACCCTTTTGGCCGACTGTTCATCATCTCGCGGGCAGACAGAGGATGAACGTCGTTACTGGGTTCAACAACATTCCAAACAGAACATTGGCGCCATGCACCGACTCGGCGAACTCACTGCCGAACTGCATTGGGCTCTTATGTCGGGCACCAACGATGCGGCTTTTCGGCCTGAGCCGATTACCGAACGGGATGTCGCGGCATGGCGTTCCAACATGACCACTCATATTCACTCACTCTTTTCTCAACTTCGCACTCTCTCCTCTGCTCGGCAGGCGAACCTCCATCTGAACGCCGACCAGCTTGCCTCACTGGAAACCTCATGCCTGAATGCGCTCGACGACCTCAAGGTTCTGCTGGCCAGCCCCGTCATGAAAATTCGAGTGCACGGCGATTACCACCTGGGCCAGATTCTCAAGACCGGCGACGCATTCACCATCTTGGACTTCGAGGGTGAGCCGGCACGCACGTTGGACGAGCGAAGAGCCAAACAATGCGCGCTAAAAGATGTGGCCGGCATGCGACGATCGTTTCACTATGCAGGGCACGCAACGCGACGCGAGTTGCATGCGGAAAAGTCCAGTGACGCAGAGTTGACGGATATCTGGACGCGACTAGTCTCCGAGGCATTTTGGGAGGGGTACACAGGTGTCGCCAAGCCCGGCGAGGCGCCGTTTCTTCCTCCTACGTTGGATGAGGCCACCAAAGTACTGCAGATTTTTGAACTGGATAAGACGGTGTATGAAATCGGTTACGAGCTCAATCACCGGCCTGATTGGCTACGGATCCCGCTTGAGGGCCTCCAGCGAATGTTCAGGCGAAAGGCTTAAAGCGGTGTGAGTCTACTTAGACGGCGGGCGTGGCGTGGAGGAGGTCGTTGACTTTTTTCAGCAACACATCGGGCGGCACGGGCTTTTGCAGGAACTCCACCCCATCGGTTATTCCGTTGGCGCGAAGAAAATCATCCGCATAGCCGGAGAGAAAGAGCACCTTCAAGTCGGGCATCTTCGTTCGAAGGCGTTGTACCATCGCGGGTCCGCTCAGGCCCGGCATCACCACATCGCTGATCACGAGACGGCAGTCGCGGCCGTGCCGAGTGATGAGTTCCAAGCCTTCGATTCCGTCGGCCGCTTCATCGACCGTGTACTGTCCATCTTTGAGCGTCTCGGTTACCAACAGCCGGACGGTTTCCTCATCCTCCACGACGACAAGCACTCCACTTGATGACTGGATCATTATTGAGCTCTCCTATGAGGGGGCGCGCTTGTCGCTGAGTTGAGGAAAGTAGAGCCGGAACTCGGCGCCGTGTCCAAGGGTGCTCTGCACAGTGATGTAGCCGTGGTGCTGTTTCACGATCCCATAGACGGTGGTCAGCCCAAGACCGGTTCCATGTCCCATGCTCTTCGTCGTAAAAAACGGATCGAAGATGTGGGCGAGAGTGGTTTCATCCATCCCGCATCCGCTATCTTTGACCGAAAATAAAACATAACGGCCGACGCGGGACCCCGGATGGTGCGCCACAAAGGCTTCATCCATTTCTGTCTGGCTCGTTTGAATGTGCAATTGACCGCCTTGCGGCATGGCGTCTCGCGCATTCATGACCAAATTGAGAATCACCTGTTCGAGTTGAACCGGATCGATCGAAATTTTTGCGATCTTGGGATCGAGTGTGAGCGTCGTCCGAACGTGCTCGCCCACACTCTTGGTCAAGAGGTTTTGAAAGTTCTGAATGACGTGATTCAAATCGACGGCCTCGAGCTGGATCGGCTGCTGGCGGCTGAAGGCCAGCAACTTTTTCGTCAAGGCAGCCGCACGAGCCCCCGCATCCCCGATGATCTGTAAATGCGCGAGATTGGGATCGCTGCCGTGTTTGGCCAAAAGCCGAGCCGTAAACCCGTTAATGACCATCAGCAGGTTATTAAAATCGTGGGCGAGCCCACTGGCCATCCGGCCGACCGCTTCCATCTTCTGCGCTTGCCGCAGCTCTTCTTCGATCCGTTTGTGGTCGCTGATATCAGAGATCGTTTCGATGACGTGTACTTGCCCGCTTTCGGTCACCGTCTTGGCCCAATGCACGAGAAGCGTCTGGCCATTGGGAAGCGGCACCTCATTCGTCGTTAATTCGCCGGTCCGAAGGGTTTCGCCCATACGGCAGAATCCGCATGGTGAATCGCTGCCGGCAATCGCCGAATGGCAGGACTTTCCGCCGATATCTCCGAATTTTCCCAACCCGGTCTGGTTCTGGAACTCTACACGGTAGGTGCTTGGATCGATGACCGTCACGATCACCGGCTGCGAGTTCAACAGACTCTGCGGGTCATATTGTGAAGAATGGGCTTGAACAGTCATGGCTTCTCTCTTTCACTTCGCACATTATTCTCTTAACCTTCTATGCTATCGGCCCAAACAGGCCAATACTTTAAAGACGCGCAGCATTGAGACGAAGACATAGCTGCATTCGTCTGCCGCTCCTATGATAGTTGGAAAGATCACATCGAGACGGCCGAAAGAGCCCAGAGATTTGAGAACTTAGAAGAGATAGTTATTTTGGCGACGTCCTGCCACAGAATCCCGGCAGGACTCTGCAGGAAGAGAATGGATAATCGGGGAACGACAGCACGCCCGGCAGGAAATTACGGAGGGAGGGATGACCGGTCCCGAAGATGGACCGGTCATTCTGAGTCGTCTATTTCAGCCGCAACATCTTATTATCGAACTTGGTATCGGTCGTCAATTTTTCCATGCTCTCGCCCAAGACATCGTTCAAGAGCTTTTCCGCATCTTGTGCGTCGAACCACACGACGCTTTGAGAGCCCGCACCGTTCAATGTCATCCGAACGGTACTGTCATCGGCGGCATTCTTGGCCTGCACCGCAATTTTTGTTTTCGTCACCATCTCGGTTTTCATGAACTTGCTTTCCGCATCCACGGCCAGCGCGAGAATTTTTCCCGTCAAGATCACATCGGGTCTATCCTGAGCCATCGAGTCCGCCGATTTGGCCATCGTCACGTTCCAACCTTTGGCCTTAAGATAATCGCTCACGGCCTTCGCGACGGCGTCGCCGGATTGTCCTCCGGGAATTTCAAAATAGGACTGGCCGCCCCAAAAATGTTTGCGCGATCCGAGCGTGTTCGGTTCGGCCCTGCCATCTTCAAACGGAAGCACCACAACAACCGCGTCCGGCTTTTGCGAACTGGATTGGACCACGGGGATGAGATTGATCGGCACGACTTCGCCCTTCGCCGCGCAGCCGGCCACAGCCAACACTCCGACGAAGCCGAGCATAGATAGCATTCCTCTTCTCACAACATCCTCCTCCTTCTCTGGTCAGGTCCAATGGCTTCCAGATCGTGAGCACGGCCAGCACGACCCGATTGGCTTTTGATCCGCTTAAGGGGAGGTACTATAACAGATTCGAATTGCAGCGCCAATCCGGAGGTCCGCCTGTCGCCGCACTTGACTGCTCCAGAGACGGCGGTTAATATCCGTCCCGAACCCGCGGTCCCTCATGGCCGGCGGGTTCTGTTATGAGAACAACCGCCCGTTCAACGCCGCAACGGTCTCTGAATGATTGAAGTCCTCAACGTCACCAAACGCTACGGCGAATTGACTGCGATCGATCGCGTGTCTTTTCGGGTTGAAAAGGGTGAAGTCTTGGCCTTTCTTGGACCCAACGGCGCGGGCAAGACGACGACCATGCGTATCTTGACCTGCTTTATGCCGGCGACAGAGGGCACTGCCCGCGTCGCAGGATTCGATTGCTTCGACCAGCCTCAAGAAGTAAAGCGGCGTGTCGGATATCTGCCCGAGACGCCGCCGCTCTACCAGGAGTTGACCGTCACCGAGTACTTAACTTTTACGGGTCGCCTCAAGGGCATGAGCGCCAAAGATTTGCGAAACGGGTTGGACCGCGTCGTCGAACGACTCTCGATTGGGGACGTGAGGCATCGTCTCATTGCCAATCTTTCGCGCGGCTACAAGCAACGCGTGGGACTCGCGCAGGCGCTGCTGCACGATCCTCCCGTACTGATCTTGGATGAGCCGACCGTCGGTCTCGACCCCAAACAGATTATCGAAATTCGCGACCTCATCAAAAGTCTGGCGGGATCACATACGGTCATTCTCAGTACGCACATTCTTCCGGAAGCGACGGCGGTCTGCCAGCGCGTCGTTATTATCAGCGGCGGGAGAATCGTCGCGGAAGATACACCGGACCGCCTGTCCGCGCGACTGCGCCGATCGGAAAAAATCAGCGTGACGGTCAAACATCCCACCGCCGACATGGCGGCTCAGTTGCGTGCGCTGACTGGAATTGTCGGCGTATTCGAACAGGATCACGGCACCTTTCTGTTGGAATCGGAACTGGGCCGCGACATCCGCGACGACATTGCTCGTCTGATCGTAGGACAAGGCTGGGGCTTGCTGGAATTACGAACGATTGCCATGACGCTCGAAGATGTCTTTCTTCGACTCACGCAACATGAAGAAGGGCTGGAAGCCGCATTGGCGTCGGAAGGTGCCACGACATGACCCCCGTGCATGCCCTGGTGGCCAAGGAACTCCGCTCCTATTTTGTCTCGCCGGTGGTCTACGTGGTCGGTGCGGTCTTCCTGATGATCTTCGGGGTTCTCTCATACCTCGCGGTCGTGAATGCCGGTGCGCAAGCCATCCGGCTGATGCAGATGCAAGGCGCTGCAGCGCAACTCAATCTGAACGACCTGGTCTTTCGGCCCACGTTTTACAGCATGGCCTTGATCGTCTTGCTGATCCTCCCTCTTCTCACTATGCGGCTCGTGGCGGAAGAGCGAAAATTACGCACGTTCGAATTGTTGATGACGTCGCCCATCAAGCTGCATGAAATCATCATCGCCAAATTCCTAAGCGTCTACCTGGTCTATTTGGGGCTCTTGGCGTTGACGGGCCTCGTTCCTCTGATCCTGTCAATCTTCAGCAGTTTTGATTGGAACTCGGTCTTCACCGGCTATCTAGCGATGGCGCTCCTCGGCGCGCTGTTCCTCGCTACCGGTGTACTCGCCTCGTCGATGACGGAAAATCAGATCGTGGCCGCCTTTCTCAGCTTCGGGTTGTTGATCCTCGTCTGGCTTCTCGGTGCGTTCGGGGGCATCATCGGCGATACGCCTCTCGGCAACACCTTTTCATACGTATCGTTCATCGAACATTACGATCGCCTCGTTCGCGGATTGGTTGAGGCCAAGGACTTGATGTATTACGCCTCTGGGATTGTCCTGATGCTGTTTTTGGCGCATCGGGTGGTGGAGAGCCAGCGGTGGAAGTAAGAAGAAGGGTATGGCTAGTCCGGCCTCCGTGCTCGCGCATCACGCACGCTCTGAAGGTGATCCCTCCATGCGCGCAATGGACTACTCCCACTACTCCTTTCGAGTGTGAGAGTGGAAGAGGGGAAGAGAAAGTTCAATGAAGCGGTTCATTCCAGGGCTTGGGGTAATAGGGGTGATTCTCGGAATTGGGGGACTGGTTGCGTACAGTCTCGATCCGGGGAAGATGTGGCTGGTGACCGTGCTGGAGAGCCTGGCTCTTGTCTGTCTGGTGGTGTTCTTTGTCACGCACTACGAGACGGTGAAGGCGTTCTCCACGCGCCGCTCCACGCGATTGGGAGTGAACAGCATCGTCATGGTGGTCATGTTTATCGGCATCCTGGCCATTGCGAATTTTCTGGTCGCGCGCCATTCGACGCGGTGGGATTTTTCTGAAACCGGCCATTTCACGTTGGCGCCCCAGACGTTTCAAGTGCTGCGCGGGTTGACGCAAGACGTAAAATTCACGGTCTTTACGCAGGAACGCAGTCCCTTGTTCGCCACCTATCGCGATCTGTTGGACAGCTACAAGCAGGCCAGCGACAAAATCAAAGTCGAGTTTGTCGATCCGGAGCGCAAGCCCGGTGCGGCGAGGCAATATGGCATCACGCGCATGGATACGGCTGTGGTCGAGAGCGGGGAGCAGTCGACCCGCGTGACCGCCGCATCTGAGGTCGAACTTACGGGCGCGGTGATTCGCCTTTCAAAGACGACGAAAAAACGTATTCTCTTTTTGGAAGGCCACGGGGAGCACGGCTTGCTCGATCCCGAGCGTGGGGGCTATGCTCTGATGAAAGAAGCGCTCACGAAACAGGGATACGACACCGCCACGGTCTCTCTCCTGCAAGAAGGCGCGGTTCCTGAAAACACCGCCGTGCTCGTCCTGGGCGGACCACAACGCCCCGTGACACACGATGAGCAGGAGCGCATCGGCCGCTTTGTCGCTGGAGGGGGGCACGTCCTCATCATGGTGGATCCGGATACGCGCTCGGACCTCGATCCCTTGCTGAAACAGTGGGGCCTTGAACTCGGCAAAGGCGTGCTGGTCGATTTACAGGACCGTATTGCGCAAGGCGATCTCACGGCATTGCTGGTGCGCACGTTCACGGAACATGAAATCACACAGGATCTGACGGCTGCCGTGCTGTTCCCTGCAGCCCGTCATCTCGTCTTCCGCGACGATCAGGCCAAAGACTGGGACAATGTTCCGCTGGCTCGCACCTCGGCGCGGAGTTGGGCGGAGACGGATATCAAAGGCAAGGTCGTGAGTTTTAGCGCGCAAGAAGATGTGCAAGGTCCGTTGCCGCTGGCTTTTGCCGTGACACCGAAAAAAGCCGCCGAGCCCGGCAAGCCGCGTTCCGCGGTCGTCGTGATCGGCAACTCTTCTTTCGCCACCAATGGCTATATCAATTTCCCCGGCAACACCGATTTTCTCCTCCATACCCTAGGATGGTTGGCGGAGGAGCGCGATCTCATTTCCATCACCCCGAAGGAACCCGCGTTCCGTCCCTTCATTCCCAATCCCGCGCAGGAGCGCGCACTGCTCTATATTCAAGTCCTGCTCCTTCCCTCGCTGACATTTCTCTTCGGGATGAGTATTTGGCGAAGGCGCCGTCGCCTCTGACAGAATGCTGACCACGCGCTTTATCGTCCGACGCAGCTTCGAAACTCTTCTGATGCGCATGGAAAGTCCCTCGTAGACCGATGACACGCTATCTGATCACTATCGCAATGGCCATACTCCTGGCTGGACTCGGTGCCTACGTCTATTGGATAGAGTTGCCCACCGAGCGAACCAAAACCGAAACCGAAACGACAAAGAGAAAGCTCCTCCCGATCGAACAACAAGAAATCACCGGCCTCACCGTCCATTCCGAAAGCGGTGATGTGGCGCTGGCTGCAAAAGACGGGAGTTGGCGTATTATCGCTCCGCTTCAAGTAGAGGCCGATACCCGGGTCGTGCAGTCGATGTTGCGGGCCTTGGCCTTGGGAAAAATCACGCGGGTCGTCGAAGAGCAAGCCACGGCGCTCGCCCCGTTTGGTTTGGAAAAGCCGTCCATGAGCGTCACCGTGCTCGCGGGCTCTCGGCAAGAGACGGTGTCCATCGGCGACAGCGGCCCGATCTCGTCGACGCTCTATGCGATGCGAGCCTCCGATAAGAAAATCTTGTTGACCGACCTGGCCACGAAAGATTTCTTAAACAAGACGCTGCTTACATTTCGAAAGAAAGAAATCCTCCCGGTGGATTCCAGCCAGGTGGAACGCGTGCGGCTGAGTTATCCAAAAACAGAAATTGTGCTGTATCGAGGGGCGGAGAAGGAGAAGAAGAAATGGTCCATCCGCTATCCGATCGAAGCCTCCGCCGACCAAGCGGAGGTGCGCACGCTTCTCATGAAGCTGGATGACTTGAAGGCCTTGGCCTTTGTCGATCCGGGTCCGCAGCACGATGAACAGTCAAAACGACTCACGAAACCATCCATCAAACTCATGGTGTATGCGGGTGGCGCCGATCACACCATCAAACTCTATCAACCCGATCCGGCCAGCGGAGAAGCCTTTGCCGTGACGACTCCGGACGCGCCGATCTATCGCATCAATCCGACGATCATGAAAGATCTCACAAGAGAATTGTTCACGCTGCAAGATAAACGTCTCTTGGGGATGGACGGCGATGACATCGCCATGCTGGAAGTCAAAACACGCGAGACCCACTATACGTTGATTCGGCAAAACAACGTGTGGGTCCTGGAAGACGCGCCGACAAAAACGCTGGATCAGGAAAAGGTCGCGCTCTTTGTCAGCCGCGTCGTCGATCTCCCCGCAGAAATTCGGATCGTCAAGCAAGCCGGGCCACTGGCGCCGTATGGATTAACCTCTCCGACCGCGGAGTTCCTGGCGACGGGAAAAGACGGCAAGGCGATGGGGCGTGTGGTGCTTGGTATGAGGACTGGGGGACTGGTGTATGCCATGGGACGAGGACTCACCGGCGTCTTTCAAGCGCGATCGGATCTGCTCACGCAAATTCCGTCTAAACAAGACTTGGAAAAAGTACCTGAAGGTACGTAGGATAGGGGCCGATTGTGGTGCCCCGTTGTTTTCCCTATAGTATCAGCGCTAATCAAGGAGGACCGTATGAATATTCGTTCAGCTCTTATTCTCTCCCTTTTACTAGCCGGGCTCGGAGCCGCGGGCTGTGAGACGACGGAAGAAACCAGGCCGGTCAATACTCCGGCGGTGAAGCAACCATCGTCATCGACGATCCGAGACCGATCGGCAGCTCCGGCGACTCCTCCGATGAGCAGAGAGACTCAACCTGCTCCAGCGACAAAAGAGATGCCTTCCCAGCCGATGGTCAAAGACAAGCCTCTCATGAAGAGCGAACCGTCCCTCTCAGCCATCGGAGTCGATCCACTGCAAACCTGCCTGGCAGGAGCTTCGAAGGGCGTGACAGAGGGCCAACGTGATCTGGCTGAAGAGACGTGCCAACGCGACTATGGCAAAGCCGACTCGCGCGCCGTCGCGTCGGGAACGCAGGGTGATACCTTGCAAGGTTGCACCACGCGCATTCCAAAAGACGCCACCGCCGGACAGCGGATGGTCGCCGAAGAAAGCTGCCGACGTGACGAGGAAGTCCGGAAGGGCTTCTGAAGCTCTGTCCTCGAAGATGTAACTGACGTCAGTATCCCGAGCTGATCCGGTGTCGCTACGAGCCGGGTCAGCTCAGCCTCTAGACTTCCTCTCCCCCGTTCGATATCGTAATCCGCATGCCCCCGTAGCTCAGTCGGATAGAGCAGCGGTTTCCTAAACCGTTTGTCGCACGTTCAATTCGTGTCGGGGGCACCAAATATCAAGCAGTTGCAGCGACGACGGGTACTACTAATTCGACTGGTGTTATGACAGTGTTAGTTTGAAAGTAGGCTTAGCTTCGAAGCCGCGTTCAACAAATCTCTTTCCTCGATCGCGTTGTACCGCTTCCACATTTTCTCGGACTTGTAACCCCGAGTTCGTTAATGTGCATCAGCATTGTAACAGTGGTCTACCGGACACCGTAAAAGGACCGGTTAGCATAGGCACTGTTTTAAGCGTAATTATCAACCCATCGGCAGGTTACTTCTAGGGACGGGCTTGCTCCTATTTGTAGTTTTTTATACCGACACGGAGAATCCTTGCTGCGAAAATTCGGACTGATTCACATAAATATCTTACTTAGCGCGGTTCATGGAGTGGTTTAATCTTGAAGCCGAGGAGCTGGTCGATGTCTTCCTGACCTCTGACGACGCAGACGCCCTCGTCCTACTGCAACATTCCATAGAAGTTTCCTTGAGCCGAGCGTACGAGCTGGAGCCGACGCCTGCTGGCCTTTTCGCAACGATCAACATGATGCAGCGAAGCCAACCATTTCGGTAAAACAGACTTGTTACCGCACTGCAACTTAAGCTTACCTTGACCTGTCTGCCTACTACGCTCGCGGTTTTAAGGACGATATCTTCTTTGAGGGGATAGTGTACCTAACTGCTGATCCTCTATCGGAACCATGACTGAAATCGCTCCGCCTATATCGCCTTCCTTAAAGCCTTCTTTTTCATAGCCGGAGATGTCGATCTGCCCTTTTGGCTGACCATGGCAAGTTAAGCATTGCTTGTTGTAGAACAGTGGCAATAAGATTCGCAGGCCCCGATCTTCAATCTGTTGCTCCACGATGTGATCACCAACTCTCGGATGACTCTTTTGCATCACAATTAGCGCCGCGAGCTCCTTCTCATCCGGCTTATTGTTAGGATTCCTCGGAGCAGCGGTGGGTGGACCGATCTGTCGCAACGTTATTCCGGTATCCTTCGAAAATGCCTCGGCTACTCCGGTTGCGAATGTAGCAGGGATGAAGCCTTTGAAGCCAATGCCTTTTTTATTGATGAGCGCCTCGGCTTCATGTACTGACCTTTGCATGAAGAAGGCGAGCCTTAGCAACAGGACTTTGCCTCGCTCGGGCATTTGAGCGGGTGCAAGCTTGCGTAAGTCATGGCCAGTCCTGGCGAGAAACTCCTTACGCAGGCGCTCCTCAAACACCTCTATGGAAAACCCTTTGTCTTCTATTCTGGGATTGTTGATGGCAGACTGAGCGCGACCAACGACAATCCTTCCGGAATCGAGTAGAACTGCTAGTAGTCTTGCCGTTTCAGTTAGTTCGGCCTTCTCCTCTGCGGGAATGTCTCGTTTCGCTACTATAGTATTTTCGACCTCACCCGTTGGCGTACTATCAACCGACTCACGAACGTCTTGGTGGGAAGGTATTTGCTCAAGAGGTTTGGCATTGGGATGGATCTCTGGCCCAGACTTCTCTTCCAAGGCAGCCTTGGGAGTTTCAGTTGATAAGGGTGGGGACTGATTACTCAGTTCTTGTGAAGAGGAATCTTTTTCACTTATTGCACTTGCGATTCCTTTGATAGATGGCGACCAAATATCGTAAGGCACGACAAGGATCAATATGGCGATAAGTGAACGAATGTCTTTTCCACAGTACAGCCTTGTACAAGACATTGCCTGCCCCCTTTCTTCATATTAAGGAAGATGAACATTGAATAAAGTGGCTGTAAGCCAGTTGAAGGGAAATGAGGGGTGCTCTTCCGTATGCCCACGTCGTCGTGCCATCGTCGGGTCCTCCTTCGGTGAAGAAGACCACGTCGCGAGCCCTGTCCTCAAGCCACCGCTGGCCTATTTTTCGGGTTTTGGGTCAAACTCATGCATCGTATGCTTAGTCTTCTACCCATCTTCGCCTGATATCTCTTTTACTTCTCGATCTTTTCTCGCCTCTGAAAGTACATCCCATCAATCCAAGGATTTCTGCTGACTAACCTTTCCCATAACAAAAGACTTTCCACTTGCATTGACGCTTTTTAACCTGGTGATAGACTGATCCTCAACTGCTCGTTCTTTGGTTCGAGCCGCATGAAATTGGGGGCTGTAGTTATGAAACGACTCATCGTCTTTGCGGCATTCGTCGTGATCGGGATCGTGGTGGGCTACAGTGATGCCATTCCCATGGAAACTGAAATCCTCATGGCGATTTTTACCATGAGCGGGGTTGTGGTGATCATGCTGATGGAACACCGCAAAGACGTTCGTTTTCCGGTTCTTATGCGCACGGTGTTTGCCTATAGTGACTCAGGAACCGGCGAAGGAGTGACTGAAAATGTGTCTATGGACGGATGCAAGATCAAAAGTACTACCACGGTCGAGTCGGGTGCCGTGTTGCGACTTCAACTCTATCCGCCGGCTGAAGCGCCTCAGATCGAGATCCAACGGGCGGTAGTCGGATGGACGAGGGAAGGACAGTTTGGAGTTCACTTCAGCGAGATGGGGCGTGAAAACAAAGAAAAGCTTCGGCACCTTCTAAATGTCTTATAAGACCTCCTCCTAAGCATCCCTCTTAAACCACACCTAGCCTACCGTCTTAAGACGTTCCAACTTTTAAAATCCCGGCAATGAGGTGAACACCTGCTATCAGAAGCGGGCGCGAGCACTATCTAATCATCGGGCCATCATCCGTACTGCGCGACGATTCATCCGTGGATGCTTCACTTTTAATGCTTAATTCCCGATCGTGTGGGTCTTTCGCCATCCGATCCACTTCCCCTAACCTTTCCATGTTCACTTCGTTGGCGTTTGTGAAGCCCTGCAGGACATGCGAATCCTCGGATGCCGCGGCGAGGGACAGCGATTGTTCGACGGTGAGACTAGGCCGACCGGCATCATTCGTAAATTCGCCCCCTGATGGATATCCAGGATGTTTGGGAAGGAGCGCCGGATTGGACGAAACTAGGGCGGGAATCGCCAGAAAACTACACACGAGCGCGAGTGTCATGAGCGGTTTCATACGTAACTCCTTTCCGGTCATGTTCATTCAAATGATCGAGACAAAGAGAGCAAGGATTGATGTGGTCCCTTCTGAAGGCAGCTCAGAAATGAGACAATCAGCGAAACCATCAAACGAGAAACAACCATCCGTTTCTCATCCCTCCTCCGAAGCCTAAAATGAACGGTGCCGGCAGTACATACACAGGAATGATGATTTGATGATATCCATTCGGGTGAGGCGAGAGCGAAAGCTCAGCAAGGGAAGTTTTGTCGGAGTCACGACGAGTAAGCGATCGGACGATTCAGCTAGGAGGAATGAGGAAGGCAGACCATTCAGGCTCCTTGAATTTGATGGCCTCGAGCCCTCCCCGCACACATTGCGCTTCTTTTTCGAGGTCGCTTAGCTTCAATTCTCGACCGACGACGACATCTTGACATCCAGCTCGCAGAATTTCGTCGGAGTCAGACTTTTCCAATTCACGGCCCCTTCCGCAATCTCCGTATCGGAATAGCCTAAACTTTTCGAGAATGCCTGGTTCACGTAGCGAATCATGCCTCCGGCGTCATGGACAATAATACCGAAATACCGATGAGACTCGATCACAGGATTCGGTCGCGATCACTGTTTTCTCAGCGGTGTTGAGCAGATTGGCGTAAGGGGAGTTGTTCTTCAAACTTCATGAATGAAAGGCCCTCGTCTATCCCTGTTTTTTACACTCAGCGTGCAGACAAGAGCAGGTCTGTACAGACCCAGATTTGTGTTGGGCTTCGCACTCATGACTGCAATAGGAACTCTGGCCCGAGGCGAGACAGGTACAGTCCGCATGGCCACATTTCTTTGGATAGTCGATGGTGATCTGTGGATGAGAATTGGTCACAGTTACCGATGGGATGAGCTCTTCGATTTGGACTTTTTATTCACCACCTGCCCACCACTATAGATCAATTTGTTTTCGGAGTGCATCAGAAGATTTTCGTTGACCGATCGATAGTGAGCACTTCGCTATCTTCCTACCGTTACTTTTCCTTTCATCCATCTATGTAAATAAGCCCCTCACAGTGGATTCCTGACGCCGCTGATAGGCAATCCGTGCGTCGTATGTTTTTCTTATCCACCATCTGCAAGCGGAGGCTCCTTGGTTACCGCCGGTGATGCTCGGAATCCAACCGCTTCAAGCAACGTGGATACAAAACCCCGAACCATCAACGCTGGTTCTGCTTCTTTCGGGTTTAGCGGGACCGGGATGGCTCACCAAAAAGCGGCGGAGTAGATGACGTTGAATATTCAGGGGAGTTCATCCTATCCTCATGGGATCGCTGGTCGGTTGCCAGATCGACAATCAATCTCCGCAGGTCGTACACGTACACGTATGGGCTTGCCCAAAACGACTTCCAGCCCAGGCGGCCTTCGAACGAGTCGTCTCCTCATTCCCACCGCCCTCATCCTGATAGCCGGCATTGTCGTTGCGCAAGTGGCCATTCCGATCGGATGGGCGTTAGCAGGCCTCTATGTTATGCCGGTCACCTTGGTGGCTTTATGGACGTCTTCCCGCCAACCCTTTCCGGTCGTATGGATCACGATGATCTGCACCATCCTCAGCACCCTGGTCTTCTTCGGATCACCCTTTTGGGATAATAAAACCACGCTCGCGATGGCCTTTGTTCTTCCCATCGGATCGATGTGGTTGATCGCCTTCCTCTCCGTCCTGCGAAAATGGTTGGAGCATACTGCAAAGGCACGATCCAAACTTCAAACTCTATGCCCCTTGTGTGAACAGATTCACAGCGATGGGGAAGCAGTATCGATAAAACAATACGCCCAAGGGCGACCCGGCTCATTTGTTCGCATCAGTGTCTGCTTCCAGTGCGCCGGTAAGGAAGGTTGAATGGAGATGGCAAGTATGGAGACGGCAATAGGCCTTCAAGGTCTTGAGGTCTATTGCTACAAGAGAATCAGAAAATTGCCGATACGGCGGCCACCCCATGGGTTGTAAGTTGCTGCTTACGTTTGAGAAAGGGGGAAATATGCCGAATTTCGTGTCACGCGCCCTGCTATTAATTGTTGAAGCCGTGGATCGCCCGCGTGCCCCTTCCACGTCTACTGAAAGGACCTTGCCCGAAGATCCAAACTCCTCAACGCCTCCATTAATTGGTTCCTTTCCAACGCCTAGCGCAAATCCTGTTTAGCGATTAAGTTCCATAAACAGTGAAGACCGCCAAAGCGGTCTTCACCGAGGCAGTATGGAAGGATACACCGCAGAAGGGGTAACCCAATCTACTTGATAATTATCCTACCGCTGAGAAAGACCGATCTTGTACTGACAGGCAGGGTGAGGGGCCGTCTCAACAACCATTCACCCTTGGGAAGTTGCATGGAAGCCCTGACGGGGTGAAGCTGCCATGTCCGCGGGTGAAGTAATACAGGCGACGTCGTAAAACGCCAGCGCAAATAGTTTGATAGCCGCAGCCATTTCATCATCATCTGTTCATACCATCCGCAGACCATACACGCGCCCCCACAGTGCGCATGGGTAAGCGAGGTCAACAATCACGACACCCGGCTGTTGGCTGGATAGTTCTTTGGCAAGTACTTGAGCAAGAGGGCCTGGCGAATCAGTTGCGCCACATTTCTGACTTCCAAACGCCGCATCAGATTGAACCGGTGGACTTCCACCGTCTGCACGCTAATCTGCAGTTGATCCGCAATTTCCCGGCTGGTGTGTCCTTGAGTGATCAGGTGCAGGATCTGCTTTTGACGAGGCGTGAGCGCCGGCGCCGCAGGCGTCTTGCCTTTCCCCGGTCGTTTCTCCATTAATCGATACATAGTAGGCCTCCCGGTTGTGTGCAATAGAGTATTTCAGTAGTTCCTACAGCGAGCAACATTCATACCGGTTTTTAAGCTATTGATTTTAAATACGTACGTTTACCAGGTGACCTATAGGTGTAAATTTATACGGCGTAGTCTGTGTGAGCGAAATGGGATCGCCAATTTTAAATGCGTTGATTTTAGGTAATTACGTTAGAGGGTGGGATAGGACGAAGCTTTGAGCGTGTCAAGGCGCCCGGACGTGGCCCCCTTACCTACAGCAAAGGCATTAAGTCACCGTCAGTCACTCCTGGTTCCTGGTCCTGGCTCGGACGATCCGGGGACGTTTGCGGACGAGGATTACTTCAGATATTCCAAAAATGCAGTAGCCAGGGTGAGATAGATCGTGATACCGGAAATATCGTTGGCTGTCGTGACGAAGGGACCGGCGGCCACCGCTGGATCCACGCCCACACGCTTCAGCATGATCGGCATGATAGTGGCCATACTGGTCGATGCGAGAAAGGCGATGATCAAGGAGGCGCCGACCACCATGCCGAGAAACCATTGGCCATGCCAAAGCCAGCCGGCTCCGGTTAACAGCAATCCGCAGGCTAGTCCAAGCAATAGGCCGATGCGCACTTCACGAAAAAACACTTTCCACATATCTCCCAACTCAATGCCGCCGGTAGCCAGGCCTCGGATGATGAGCGTTGAGGATTGCAGTCCTACATTCCCGCCCATGGCGGCAATGACCGGGATAAAACTCACGATAGCCACGACTTCCTGAATGGTAAAGCGGAAGAACCAGAGTATCGCGCCGGACAAGAGGCTGCCGACCAGATTGGTGAAGAGCCATGGAAGACGGGAGCGTGCCGCATCGAGGCTGGAGGCCCGCAACAGCGCGTCTCCCTCGGCAGCGCCGGCCATTTTCAGCATGTCTTCGGTGGCTTCTTCTCGAATCACATCGACCACGTCGTCAACCGTAATGATACCGACCAGCGTATTGTCTTTTTCGACGACGGGAATCGCCAGGAGGTTGTACCTTGCCACCTGCCGAGAGACTTCCTCCTGATCCGTATCGACCGCGACACTGATCACGTCGCGCGTCATGATATGTTTCAAGGGAGTGACGGGCGGCACGGTGAGTAACTGGCGCAACGACAACACGCCGACGAGATGTTCTTCCCGATCCGTCACATAAATATAAAAGACCATCTCGGCGTCGGTTGCATGCTGTAATCGCCGAATGGCTTCTTGCGCCGTGGTATCCTCCGGAAGGGACAAGAATTCCGTCGTCATGATACCGCCGGCCGTGTCCTTAGGATATTTCAGGATTTCCTCGACTTCCGAGGAGTCCTCCGTCCGCATGCGGGTCAGAATTTCTTTGGCCTGCTCCTCCGACAGGAGGCCAAGCAAGTAGGCTACATCGTCTTTGCCGAGGTCTTTTAATAGCATCGCCACATCGGCAGGCGGCATATCGGCAAGCACTTGCGGGACATCGGCGGGGTCCATTTCACTCAACACGGTTCCCCGGAGTGCTTCTCCACGCACCAGTTCGAAGATTGTTCGTTTTTCCTTGGAGGACGACAGGTGCTCGATCAGCTTCGCCGTGTCGGCGGGATGCATTTTCCCGAGCATCTTGCTGATATTGGTGATCGCCCCGCGTCGCAACAACCGTTGAAACGAGGCCAATACCAGGTCAAACTTGCTTTGTCCCTTGTCGGGTTCCTTAGGAAGATCCTTCAGGAAATCACGATCGACGGGACGTGGGCGTTCGGCAGGTTGCATTGAATCGTCTCACACGGTATAGATCCACGGACGTGGCAATTTCGTCGCCATAGTTAGATTTTTGTACCTTTGGCTCTCTTAGTAGCCTAATTCAGCCAGCATTTGCTCATCTTCACGCCAGGCGGGTTTGACCTTCACCCACAATTCGAGAAACACCTTCATCCCGAACAGATGCTCCATATCGAGCCGCGCTTCGGTTCCCACGGTCTTTAAGCGCTCGCCGTGCTTTCCGATTACGATGGCTTTTTGCGAATCCCGCTCCACGAGCACCGAGGCAGTGATCCGAGTCAGCTTGCCCTCTTCGACAAAACTGTCGATATCGACGGCCACCGAATAAGGAATTTCCTCCCGCGTGTGATGCAGAATTTTTTCCCGGATCATTTCGGCGGCCAAGGTGCGCATGGTCTGATCCGTCAGCATATCCGCATCGTACTGCGCCTCTCCTTCCGGCAAAATAGCGACGGTCAGATCGAGCATGCGGTCCAAATTGAATCCCGTGTGAGCCGAGATCGGCACGATTTCCGTCCACTCGTATGCGGTGCGCACCGCATCGATCAGCGGAAGGACTCTGGACTTATTCACCATGTCGACTTTGTTTATCAATAGAAAGACCGGGAGCTGACGCTTGGCCGTTACTTCGCGCACGCGTTGCACGACCAGTCGATCCTGAGGACCAAGCGAGGGCCGCAAGGCCTCGATCATAACGTACAGAAGATCCGCGGCCGGCATTGTTTCCATGGCCGTTCGCATCATGCGTCGATTCAGTTGATGCTGGGGTTCGTGAATACCGGGCGTGTCGAGGTAGACAATCTCGGCATCCGGACGATGCATGACACCCAAAATCCGTGTCCGTGTTGTCTGCGGCTTGTTGGAGACGATAGCAATCTTCTCCTTGAGTAGAGCATTCAACAGCGTCGACTTCCCCACATTGGGACATCCGACGATGGCAACTGTTCCCGACTTCATCGCATGTACTCCATCACCGTCGTATCTCTCCCGAAGAATTTGGTGCACAGGTCATGACTACAATCCTTGGCGGAGGTCACCGGCGTTCGCAAATCGTTCGAGGAAATAGTAACACGAGAGGAGCGTGAAGCGCGCGGCTACCTATTGTCGGAGCGGCTTGAATCCGGTACGAGCTGGTAGATTGTCTCCCCTTTTTTGACAAAGCCCAGCCGCTCGCGGGCTAACTCTTCCATCCTCACGGGGTCGTGCTGGATCCGCTTGATCTCGATGTGGAGGTCGGTGTTGGTGCGTTCTAACTCTTGGATGTCATGCGCTAAATCCCGTGCATGCTGTTGCATCGCCAAATATTTTCGAATGCCCATCTCGTCGAAAAAGAATGAAATGGCGAGGGCCGCGATGGCGATGACGCCGATAACGATCGCCACTCTCGTGACGGTCCGGTTCATTCGGCGGACGGAGCGATGGGTGCGATTACGTCTGTTCATCTCCTCAGCACGCGCGTCCGATTATCTATGGGCTCGAATGGCCGACCGTCCCGGATAGACGGCGGCGCTCCCCAATTCTTCTTCGATGCGGAGAAGCTGGTTGTATTTGGCGATTCGATCCGTACGCGATAACGACCCGGTTTTGATGAGACCGGTATTCAACGCCACGGCCACATCGGCAATCGTGGTGTCCTCGGTTTCGCCGGATCGGTGCGAGACTACGGCCGTATATCCAGATTGTTTGGCCAGCTCGATGGCTTCTAATGTCTCCGTCAGCGTTCCGATTTGATTCAGCTTGATCAGAATCGAATTGCCGATCCCTTCCTTGATGCCCTGGGAGAAAATCTCGACATTCGTGACAAAGATATCGTCCCCAACCAACTGGACGCGGTCGCCCAATCGCTCGGTCAGCATGCGCCAGCCTTTCCAGTCCAACTCGCTGAGTCCATCTTCGATGGAAAGGATCGGATACCGGTCGACAAGACGTTGATAATACCGAATCATCTCGTCGGACGAACGCTCCGGCTGTTTCTCGGCTTCCAGGCGATAGCGATTTTTTTCGTAGAATTCACTGGCGGCGGCGTCGAGCGCCAGCGCGATGTCTTTCCCCGGCTTATACCCGGCCGCTTCAATGGCCTGCACGATCAATTCCAATGCTTCCTCATTGGAACCGAGATCGGGAGCAAATCCACCTTCATCTCCCACCGCCGTATTGAGACCTTTTTTCTTCAGGATCCCTTTGAGGGTGTGAAACACTTCGGTCGCCATTCGTAACGCCTCGCTGAATCGGGACGCACCGACCGGCATAATCATGAATTCTTGCAAATCGAGTCGATTATCGGCATGCGCCCCGCCGTTGATGATGTTCATCAAGGGCACCGGCAACGTGCGCGCATTCGCACCGCCGAGGTAACGATAGAGCGGTTGACCGGACTCGATCGCAGCCGCCTTCGCCACGGCGAGGGACACTCCAAGAATTGCATTCGCGCCGAGCCGACCTTTTGTCTTGGTCCCATCTGCATCCATCATCGTTCGGTCGACGGCCGCCTGATCGAACGCATCCATCCCCAACACTTTCGGTGCGATGGACTTGTTGACATGGCCGACGGCCTTCGAGACCCCCTTGCCCATCCACCGCTTCTTATCGCCATCACGCAACTCGATGGCTTCCTTCTCTCCGGTGGATGCGCCCGAAGGCACCGCCGCACGCCCTAACGCTCCACTCTCCAACACCACATCGACTTCAACGGTAGGATTTCCACGTGAATCGACAATCTGCCGTCCTTGAATCTTTCTAATTGCGCTCATCGGTCACTCCATTGCTTCCAACTCATCAAAACCCATTCGTCGTCCCAGATTTCTTGCCAAGTAAAAATGGCCACAATGTATTTGCTACAGAAAACCTACCATTCCTTTTCTTTTCATCACACTAGGGGTGTTAGGGAGCGACCGGGCCGGCTCTGATTGCGCGCATCGAGCGAGCACATTTTTATCGTGCGCGCTCTGCGAGCACCGGAAGCCGGCCCGGTCGCTCCCCTCCTAATTTCCCGCCAACCGTTTCTTCAACAGCTCATTCAACTTGCCGGGGTTCGCTTTTCCACCGGAGGCCTTGATGACCTGGCCCACGAAAAATCCTAGTACTTGCTCCTTGCCTGCCCGGTATTGCGCAAGCTGTGCTGGATTCTTGGCCATGACGTCATCGATCAGCGCCTCCAAGGCTCCTTCATCGGAGACCTGCGTTAAACCTTTTTCTTTCACCAATTGCTCGGGAGACTTGCCGCCGGCATAGAGTTCGGGGAAAAGGTCTCGCGCCACCTTCAAACTGATCGTTCCGTTCTCTACCAATTTCAGCAAGCTCACAAGACGCTCAGGACCGACGGGCGAATCCGTCACCGGCGTTCCGGATTGGTTCAACTCCCGCAGCAACTCTCCCATCACCCAATTGCTGACGGTCTTGGGCTGATCGAAGAGCTTCACACAGGCTTCATAATAATCCGAGAGTTGCCGAGACGTGGTCAGGACGCCTGCATCGTATTCCGGCAAGCCGTATGTGCCGATCAAGCGCTGTTGTCGAGCGAGGGGCAACTCAGGCAGAGATTCTCGAACGCGCTCGAGCTGTTCTTGAGCGATCTTCAACGGAACCAAATCGGGGTCCGGAAAATATCGATAGTCATGCGCCTCTTCCTTGCTCCGCATGACCGCCGTTTGACCTTTGTCGACGTCCCACAACCGTGTTTCCTGAGAAATCTTTCCCCCTTCGCTCAGGACTTTCGTATGCCGCTTGATTTCATACTCGATCGCTTCTTTGACGAACTTAAAAGAGTTGATATTTTTGAGTTCCACTTTGGTCCCGAGGGCTTCCTGACCGGCCGGTCGCAAGGAGAGATTCGGTTCGCAGCGCAGACTGCCTTCTTCCATGTTGCCGTCGCAGACATCTAGATACACAAGGATATCCCGCAACGCCTTGAGGTAGGCCACCACCTCGTCGGCCGACCGCATATCGGGCTCGGTCACAATTTCCAGGAGCGGCGTGCCCGCCCGGTTCAAATCCACCCGGCTGCTTCCGGTCCCGGTCTCATGCACGTTCTTTCCCGCGTCTTCTTCGAGATGGGCCCGGCGAATCCGGATGCGTTTGGGCACGCCTGCGACGGTGACTTCGATCCATCCATGCTCGCAGATCGGCGCTTCGTACTGCGAAATTTGATAGCCTTTGGGCAAATCGGGATAAAAATAATTCTTTCGAGCGAATCGATTGGCACCGACGTGACAATTCAATGCAACACCCGTGCGAATGGCCATGTCCACGGCCGCCCCATTGATCACGGGCAAGCTGCCCGGCAGTCCCAAACAGACCGGACACGTTTGGGTATTGGCGGCAAGACCGAACTGGGTTCCGCAGCCACAAAACATTTTGGACCTGGTCAGCAGTTGCGCATGCACTTCCAACCCGATGACGACTTCATACGCCACTACTCTTCTCCCGCCCTTCTTCAGGCCGCGCCTGCCGCATCGCCTGACGACCGGCCTCCATCGCTTCTTTGACGACAGAGGTCTGTTCCCGAACGATGTCGCGGCCCTTCTCCATAGCCGTCTGGAACGTCTCGCCGGCTTTTTCGGTCGCGTCACGCAAGCCCTCGCCGGTCCGTTTCGCATAGCCTTTCAATTGGTCACGCGATTCCTGCCCGGACTGGGGCGCCAACAAAATGGCAGCGATCGCTCCGACCGCGGCGCCCGCTACAAACGCCATCATAATAGCTTGACTCGGTCCACAACTCGATCGTTCGTATTCATCCATGTCACTCTCCCCGCGATCGTTACAAGTGATGATTTCGTCTTCGATATTCTACCTAGATTGAGTTGAGAGTATTCGATACTCCGGCGTCTGTCAACGAGGAGAATTCCCGCTTGAGTCTGAGGATGTGGCCAGCTACGCCTTCGCTCGGCGAGCACGCCTGGCCTTCGGCGTCGGGACGGAGGGAACGCTCGCTGGATCGCCGGTTGCCGCCTTTTCCGCGTCGCCGCCTTCATCGGCGGCAATCTCCGCCAACTTGCGGCCGGTGGACACGGAGGTCGGATTCGTCACGGTAATGTCGTCCGTCGAGGCATACTCGTCGCGATGCTTGATCCATAACCATTGGCGATTGCGGGTGCGCACGAGCACCCACGATCCTTTGAGCTTGGCGCCATGCAGCGTAAACTTCAATTCTCCTTTATGCAGCGCAGAAGCCACGTCCGTCTGCCCTTCGATCTCGTAGGTTCCGCGATCCCACACCATGACGGTGCCGCCGCCATATTCCCCCTCGGGAATGATGCCTTCAAACTCGGCATAGTCGACCGGATGATCTTCGACCGCCATGGCCAGCCGCTTGGTCGCCGGGTCCAATGAGGGTCCTTTGGGAACCGCCCACGACTTGAGCACGCCGCCGTCTTCCAGTCGTAAATCATAATGAAGATGGCTGGCTCGATGTTTCTGCACGACGAAGAGCCGCCCGGAGGCCGACCGTGCGGTAGTGGGAGGCGGCTCCGGCGTCGCACCGAATCGACGCTTCTTCTTATATTCGTCGAGAGGTTTCATCGTCACCCAGGAATGTTCATTTCATGCGGATTTCTGTAGTCAAGGCACGACCGAATTCGGCCACAGTGTACGGAGGGAGGACGGGCGCGTCAGTAGGCAAGACGAACTGGGGTTGTAGGAAATGATCGCAGCAAGCCCGGCTACTAGCGTGGATCGTCCCCATTCACGCCACCCGCCGATCGGGAGAATCGCTCTTTGACGACAGCGGACGCCGCTTTAATCCCTGCGGCCAGACCGCCCAGCTTGAAGAGGAGCCCTTGCCCACTGACCAATCCATGGACGGTTCCGACGGTCTGCCCGACGGCTCCGACCGCTTGTAGAAAACCCGATGCATGCGCGACGCCGGCGCGGGCCTCATCGGTCAACGCATTGAGGTTTTCCGTCATCATTCGAACGTCCTTCAATAGGGACGGCAACTGACCATTCAAGTTTAAGAGGACCAGTTGCAGCTCGGCCAAGGTCTTGCGCGCCTGAATGAGCGTAAGCACCGCATAGGCAACGAGCACTGCAAATGCGAGAGCGGCAATGATGCTGGCAATTTCAATCAGCATGGTTTCCTCCCTTACCGGATTAGGTGGAAGACCGGGCTATCGTATAGTCGGTTTTTTCAATCGCCATTCGGTCGCTTGTTCATACGCATGGCCTCCGCGCAAAACCGTCTCCTCCTCAAACGGACGGCCGATCAATTGTACACCGATCGGCAAGCCGGCTTTGCTGAATCCCGCGGGAACGGAAATAGCTGGCAGGCCGGCCAGATTGACCGATATTGTGTAGATATCGGACAGGTACATCTGAAGAGGATCCTGCACTTTTTCACCCAGTTTGAAGGCAGGAGTAGGCGTGACCGGGGTCACGATCAGATCCACGTCTTTGAACGCATTCTCGAAATCCCGACGAATCAGGGTGCGAACGGCTTGGGCCTTCCCGTAATAGGCCTCATAGTAGCCCGCGCTCAACGCATAGGTCCCCAGCATGATCCGCCGCTTCACTTCCGGTCCGAATCCTTCTTGCCGTGTCTTCATGTACAGATCGAGCAGATCTTTCGACTGTTTGGTCCGCAACCCGAATTTGATGCCGTCATAACGCGCCAGATTGGAGCTGGCCTCGGCCGTGGCAATCAAGTAATACGCCGCGACGGCGGCCCCTGTCGTCGGTAAAGAGACCTCTTTGATCTCACCGCCCAGATCTTGAAGCACCGCGACGGCCGCTCGCACCGCCTGTTCGACTTCGGGATCGAGCCCTTCTGAAAAATATTCGCTGGGCAAGCCTATCCTGAGTTTCTTCACATCCTTCTTTCGAAGCGCGCGCATATAATCCGGGACCGGAATATTTGCCGAGGTCGAATCCAACGGATCGTGGCCGGCAATGGCGTTCATAACCAAGGCAGCATCGGTGACGTCTTTGGTAATGGGGCCGATCTGATCGAGAGACGAAGCAAAGGCGACGAGGCCGTAGCGCGAAACCCTTCCATACGTCGGCTTGAATCCCACGACCCCGCACAAGGCGGCTGGCTGCCGAATCGACCCGCCGGTGTCTGATCCCAATGCTGCCACACATTCGTCCGCTGCAACCGCGGCAGCGGAGCCCCCGCTGGAGCCACCGGGTACATAGGCTTGATTCCACGGATTTCTACTGGGACCGAAGGCCGAGTTTTCGGTGGAAGAGCCCATGGCAAATTCGTCCAGGTTCGTCTTCCCCAGCAAGAGCGCGCCGCGCGCCCTCAGTTTCGAGACGACCGTCGCACTGTACGGCGGCACGAAGGTGGCGAGCATGCGGGAGGCGCATGTCGTCAGTACACCTTCCGTGCAAATATTGTCCTTGATCGCGATCGGCATCCCCATCAGAGGGACGGTCTTGCGCCACCCCTTTAACTGTTGATCCAGCGCTTCGGCCTGGGTTGTGGCCGATTCTTTCGTCAACGTGACATAGGCCTTGATCTTCGGCTCGACCTGGTTGATCCGAAGTCCGTAGGCGCGCACGATATCGAACGCGCTGATATCTCCTTTGGTGAACCGGTCTTGCAGGTCATGGAGCGTCAGTTTGTGCAAAGACATGGATGGACGTCGGTATATGGGATGGATGCTTAGCGCGCAGCCTTGGAATGACTGGGCTTGTGATGGGAGATATGATTCTTGTCGTCGACCAGAATAATTTTGGGCTGGTGACGTTTGGCCTCATCCTCTGCGTAAAACTCGTAACAAAAAATGATGACCTTGTCCCCTACCACCGCTTTACGAGCCGTCGGTCCATTGAGAACGACCTCCCCGCTCCCACGATTCCCGGCCATCGCATAGGTCGTAAAGCGCTCGCCGTTATTCAGATTGGAGATCATCACCAATTCGTACGGCAAAATGCCGGCAGCATCCAGCAAATCTTCGTCGACAGTGATACTCCCTTCATACTCGAGACAGGCTTCTGTGACCGTGGCGCGATGAATTTTTGCTCGCAGCATTTGTCGCAACATAGTTTCCCCTCGTGAATCGCTTGACCTATTCGTTACTCGTGAGAGATCGGCGCCGCATTGTGGCGTCATTAACGGTGAATGAATAACGATCAACGTTCTTCTAATATTCTCGGGACACGGAAATAGCCGCCCTCTGAATCAGGCGCATTCGCTAATGCTTGCTCAACCGGCAAGGAGAGTTTTGTTTGATCTTCTCGGAAGACGTTCGTTTGGTCGAGAACCGTGGACGTCGGTTCAATGCCGGTCGTATCCCATGATTTTAACTGTTCAATATGCGTCAGGATACTACTCAGTTGCCGGCTAAAGGCTTCCTGCTCCGCCTCAGTAATCTCCAAGCGCGCCAACTTGGCAACATGTCGGACCTGTTCTTTTGAAATCTGCATTGGAGTCTCCGTTTCGCTATTCTACAACCCGGATACTTAAAAAGGCCACTATGCAAAAGCCGAAAAGCGAGGAGTGGGTTCTGCGGGCGGGAGGCTCGGACCCCGGCCTTCATGCGGCTGGTTCGCCGTGGGCCGGGGCATTGCGGGTCGAGGAAGAAGAAGTTGGCGGTCTGTCCTTTATTCGACGGTCACGCTTTTTGCCAGATTTCTGGGTTGATCGACATCGGTCCCACGGAGAACCGCGATGTGATACGCCAATAATTGTAAGGCAACGACAAAGAGAATGGGCGTCAAGAGTTGCGGCACGTCCGGAATCGTAAAGACCGCGTCGGCCGCCTTACCCAAATCCCGCTCGCCTTCACTGACGAACGCGATGACCGGCGCATTTCTGGCCTTGACCTCCATCAGGTTACTCACCGTCTTCTCATAGAGGCGGTCACGCGGCGCCAGCACGACCACGGGCATGTCCTTGTCGATCAAGGCAATGGGACCATGCTTCATTTCGCCGGCCGCGTAGCCTTCGGCATGGATGTAGGAAATCTCTTTCAGTTTAAGCGCGCCTTCCAGCGCGATCGGATAGTTGATGCCGCGGCCCAAATAGAGAAAGTTCCGCTTCATATAATAGCGTTTGGCGATCGCGACAATTTCGGCTTCCCGTTTCAAAATGTGCTCGACGCGCGTCGGCAACGACACGACACGTTCCAGCCAGATGCGCCCGTCGTTCGCATTCAGCGTGCCCCGCACCCTCCCCAAATGCAGCGCCAACAAATACAGCGCGGCCAATTGAGCCGTAAACGCCTTAGTCGACGCCACGCCGATCTCCGGACCGCAATGGGTATAGATCACGCCGTCCGATTCGCGGGCAAGCGTGCTCCCGACGACATTGACAATGGACATGACGCGAGCGCCCTTTACCTTCGCCTCGCGCGCGGCAGCCAACGTATCCGCCGTCTCGCCCGACTGCGAGATGGTAATGAACAGATCGTCTTTTTGAACCAGTGGATCGCGATATCGAAATTCCGAGGCGATATCGACCTGCACCGGCGTTTTGACCATCTCTTCGAACAGATATTTCCCGACTAGGCCGGAATGCCATGAGGTGCCGCACGCGACGATCCAGATCTTGCCCGCGGCCTTGAGCTGCTCATGCGTTAAGCTAAGGTCCGGCAAATCGGCCTCGCCCGTCTCGAACGAATAGCGGCCGCGCAGAGTATCGAGAATGGTTTGCGGCTGTTCGTGAATTTCTTTTAACATGAAGTGCGGATAGCCGCTTTTTTCCGCCGCATCGGCGTCCCACGTAATCGCGGTCTCGACGCGCGTAACCGGTTGCCCTTTTGAATCCATCACCCGAATATCCGTCGGCGTGACGACGGCAAGATCGCCTTCTTCGAGATATGTGACGTCGCGCGTATGCGCCAGCATCGCCATCACGTCTGACGCAACGAGACTGGACTTACCGTTGCGCCCGATTACCAGCGGGCAGCCGGAACGAGCTACGACAAGCGTATGGGGTTCGCCTTCACACACGGCGGCGATGGCATAACTGCCGCGAATCTCCTTCGTGGCGGCCAATACGGCATCCGAAAGGGATTTCCCTTCTTTCATATGTTTGGCGACGAGGTGCGCCACGACCTCGGTATCGGTTTCCGACTCGAAGCGGAATCCTTCTTTGAGCAACTGTTGCTTGAGCGGCAGATAGTTTTCGATGATCCCGTTATGGACGAGGACACACCCGCCGGAACGATGGGGATGCGCATTCTGCTCGGACGGTTTTCCATGCGTCGCCCAGCGTGTGTGGCCGATGCCGGTCGTCCCGCTCAGTCCTTTTCCGCTCAAAACTTTCTCCAGATTGCTCAGCTTTCCGACACTCCGGCGAACCTCGATCTTGCCATTGCGGTGGATGGCAATACCGGACGAATCATACCCGCGATACTCCAGCCGCTTCAGCCCGTTCAAGAGAATAGGAACCGCGTCTTGATCGCCCACGTATCCAACGATTCCACACATAGTGGCTATCCTTTCTTCTGTCGATTGGCCGAGATTGGGGAAGTACGGTGCGGCGCGGCGGCCTTCCCCTTCGGCCGGACCTTCGGAGCCGTCTGATTGAGGTTCGGGTTTGTGGCTTTCGTCGCACGATCTTTGCCGGAAGTCCCACCGAGATCCGGATTTTCCAACAGCGCCCGGCGCTTCGACGCCCAGCCTACACGATTCGCTTGGACCGTTCGAGAAATAGCGAGCGAATCGGGGGGCACATTCTGCGTTAAGGTCGTCCCGGCTGCAATCACAGAGCCGCGGCCCACCGTGATCGGCGCGACAAGCTGCGTATCGCTCCCGATGAATACGCTATCCTCGATGATGGTCTCGAATTTGTGATACCCGTCATAGTTACACGTGATAGTTCCCGCCCCGATGTTCACGTCCTTCCCAATGCGCGCATCGCCCAGGTAGCTGAGGTGATTCGCTTTCGCGCCTTCACCCAATTCCGCTTTCTTCATCTCGACAAAATTTCCCACCTTGGCTTTTCGGCGCACGATCGAACCGGGCCTCAAATGGGCGAAGGGACCGGCCGTCGTATGCTCATCCAACCGTGACTCGGTGATGACACAGGAATCCTGGACCGTCACGTGATCGCCCAGCGTGGAATGCGCGACGCGTGTATGCGAGCGAATCACGCAGTCCCGTCCGATCGATGTGCGCCCTTCCAATGTCACATGGGGATAGAGCACCGTGTCCTGCCCGATAGTGACCTCCGCGTCGATCCATGCCGTAGCGGGATCGTGCAACGTCACGCCTTCGTCCATCCATCGGGCACGAATCCGTTCACGGATCACGCGTTCAGCCATCGCCAATTGCTGTCTGGAATTGACTCCCAATCCCTCATCGACATCTTTCACGACCATCGCCGACACGCCAAGCCCTCGCTCTACCGCCAGTTTCACGACATCCGTCAGATAATACTCCGACTGGGCATTCTTCGGTTGAAGACGGTCGAGCGCCTCAAACAGAAATGCGCCATCGACGACATAGGTCCCGACGTTGATCTCTTTCACCACCGATTCGGAAGGGGTGGCATCACGGTCTTCTACGATCTTCAGGACGGGCCGGGGTCCGCCGCTTGTCTCGGCGCGAATGACCCGACCATAGCCCGATGGATCGTCCAAGAGGGCGGTAAGAATGGTGACTGCAGCCTTCTCCGATTCATGTACCTTCAATAAGTTTTCCAGCGTCGTGGCCGTCAAGAGCGGCGTATCGCCATTGAGTATCAAGTACGTGCCCGCACCACGACCGCGCGCTCGCAGGATGGCGGCACGAGCCTGCATCACCGCATGACCCGTTCCCAGTTGTTGTGTCTGTTCGGCAATGAGAATCTGCGACCCTCCGGAGCCTGAGTTTGCGACATGCGCGGTTAGTCCCTTGCCACGCGCGAGTGATCGCGTCCCACTCGATCCCGGCTTGGAGACGGTATAGGCATCGAGCGCGCCCTTCACCTGATCGCCCTGATGACCCACCACGACGGCCACGCCCTCATCAGTCAGCCGTTCCGCTAACTCCACGGCATAGAGCACCATCGGTCGGCCGGCGACCGGATGGAGCACTTTGCCAAGCTTGGATTTCATCCGCTTACCCAACCCCGCCGCCATGATGATCGCCCCAATATTTTTCATTCGGCCGTGCCCTGCCTCTTCATCATCACACCGTTCTCAGTCCTGTCACGAACAATACCCCATCCCTCAAGCGGTGCTAAGCGATGGGAACCTCGACGCCCACATTTTGCGCGTGCGGACGCGCCGCAAGGGTTTCCGCCGTCGGTGGCGGAGAATAGAGCCCGCCGGAGACGATCAACTTCATGGCCTCTTCGACACTAATATCCACCGGCGTCACTTCCTTCTCCGGGACGAGGAGAAAATACCCGGATGTGGGATTCGGGGACGTCGGCACATAGACATTCAAGAGAGGATCGGGAGAAATGTTCTGAACTTCTCCGCGCGACACTCCCGTCACAAACGCAAAACAATAGTGTCCATTTTTCGGAAATTGAATCAGCACCACACGACGATACTGGTCTTTCTCTTTGAACGAGATAATATCTGTCATGGACTTCAGCGTAGAATAAATACCCCGCACCACCGGCACACGATTCAGCCACTCTTCCCACCACTTAACAATTTGTCCGCCGATAAAATTGGTGGCCAACAGGCCGGTTGAAAAGATTAAGAGGACGAGCGCGGCAATTCCCAAGCCCGGCACGTTATATTGAGCAGGCACAAAACGGCTGACCGCATCCCCCAGAATATTATCGACCGCGACGAAAAGAGTCTTGAGGATGAGGACGGTCCCCCAAATCGGTGTGATTACGAGCAAGCCGGTAAGAAAATAGCGCTTAAGCGAGGCGCGGAATGACTTGGCAGGGGTATCCACAACAGAAAATGATACAAGCTTTCCCCTTATGTCGCAAGCCGTTTCTTGAGATTTTCAACGAGTTGGATTAGGATGCCCGCCCAGTCCCTACCGAGCATGTCGACACGGATCAAACGAGCACACGCACGAAGACGCGGAGTTCTGATTACCTTTGAAGGCATCGAAGGGAGCGGCAAGACAACTCAACTGGCCAAATTAGCTACCCGTTTGCGAGAACAACTCTTCCAGGTCGTGGAAACAAGGGAACCCGGTGGAACCCCGCTAGCGGAACAGATCCGTGGCCTGATGCTGAATATTCCCAGGACGGAACCCGGCCACACACCCAAGCCTGATCACGAATTTATCGCCCCCGAAAGTGAGGCGGCCCTGGTCTTTGCGGCACGATCCCAGCATGTCATTCAGGTGATCGAACCGGCCATCGCGGACGGCGCGATCATTCTCTGCGATCGATTTTCCGATTCGACGCTGGCCTATCAAGGATATGCGCGAGGCCTGGATATGCGAACGCTCATCCTGTTCAACCGCTTGGCCACCAGGGGAGTCCTGCCGGCACTGACGCTGCTGTTCGACCTGCCCGTAGACACGGGCCTCGCCCGGCGCCGCAGACAGGATACCGAGCAAAATCGATTGGATCGGGAGACACACTCTTTTCACTCCAAGGTCCGACAAGGATTTTTGGATCTCGCAAAGCGGCATCATCGTCGGATCAAAATCATCCAGGCAGCCGGTCGTCCAGACGACATTGCTGTAAAGGTGTCGGCGATCGTCGATAAATTCCTTACATATCGAAAGGGCCTTCGCTCATCCTGCTAGCTGACGTCAGGGGTCGGGAAAAAGCGAAGGAGTCGGGCATGTTCAAAGATATCGTCGGGCATGAAGGACCTAAAGCCATTTTGCAGGCCGCCATGCGAAACGACCGCATCGCGCACGCCTACCTGTTTCATGGTGAGGATCGTATCGGCAAACGTTTGACGGCTGTACGATTCGGCCAGGCGCTGAATTGCGACGCGAGCGCCCTCGACGCGGATGCCTGCGGCAGTTGCCAGTCGTGTCGGCAGATCGAAGCCGCCACCCATCCGGACTTTGTGCTGATTGAGCCGGATCAAGAACTGGCCAATCCTCAAATCAAGATCGAACAGATCCGGCATCTCGAGCAGCACATCATCTACCGTCCGTTGATCGGGCGCTTTAAGATCGTGTTGATCGACGAGGCGGATCGCATGACGATCGGCGCAGCAAACGCCCTGTTAAAAACTCTGGAAGAGCCTCCAGGCCATAGTCTGTTTGTCCTCATCACCGGCCGGCCGTATGCGCTTCCGGCGACCATTCAATCCCGCTGCCAACGTCTCCGGTTCGTGCCCCCCGCGCAGACGCAAGTGGAAGCGGCGCTCATCGTCAGGCGGAACATGCCGCCGGCCGATGCCCGACTATTGGCCATCGCCTGCCAAGCTCGAGTTGGCCATGCTTTACATTCGGATATCAAAAACCTGCGTGCGATCCAAGACGAATTTCACACTCTCTTATCGCCGCCGTCACTGCGATCGGTGACACAAATCCTGGCCGTCGCCGAGACCTTAGCGAAATCGGACCGCGCCATCGAAGCGCTCGAGTGGATTGCGCAATATCTGCGCGATCTCTTGCTTCTCAGCGTGGGCGCAGACAGGACGCTCATGATGCATGTCGAACGGATCGAAGAGCTACAAACCCTCGCTCGCTCCGTGCGGCCTGAGGCGCTCGTAGATTTGCTCACCGACATTGAGCAGATTCATCGCGCCTCGACCCGCAACATCAATCTCCAACTCGCTCTGGAAACACTGTTGCTCCGATTGCGCGATGCCGTACATTCTCCTGCGCCGGTGGCGATGACGTAGTAACCTAGATTTCCACCCGCCCTGCCTGTTATTTTACGTCCCACATGAGCAACACGTTTTACATCACGACACCGATCTATTATGTAAACGATGTCCCGCACATCGGCCACGCCTATACGACCGTGGCAGCGGATGTGTTGGCTCGGCACTATAGCCAGTCGGGCTACGATGTATTCTTTTTGACGGGTGTCGATGAACATGGTCAAAAAGTACAGCAGGCGGCGACTAAAGCCGGCATTGATCCAAAACTGTACTGCGATGGGATGGTGCCCCGGTTCCAAGAACTTTGGAAACGGCTCAATGTCTCAAACGATGCATTCATTCGGACGACGGATGCAAAGCATAAGGCCGTCGTTCAACAATATCTTGAACAGCTGTACAACGAAAAACTCATCTATGAGGCTGACTATACAGGATGGTATTGCACGTTCGACGAACGGTTTTGGACAGACAAAGATGTGACTCAAGGTTTGTGCCCAGACTGTAAGCGTCCCCTAGAGCAACTCAGTGAGAAGAATTATTTTTTCAAAATGAGTCTCTACGAAAAGGAGTTGGAAAGGCATATCACTCAGCATTTCAATCCGCCTGATCCTTACATAGGACCCGGATCGCGATGTAATGAGGTGCTTGGATTTCTCAGAAAACCCCTTGAGGATTTATCCATTTCTAGACCCAAAAGTAGGTTGTCCTGGGGTATCGAGCTCCCCTTCGATAACAATTACGTCACCTACGTTTGGTTTGATGCCTTAGTTAATTATATTTCGGCCTTAACGTATCTCACTCCGGAGAGCAAACAGGACCCGCAGGCTTCACTTCAACATTACTGGAGGCCACTGCGATCGGGCACTGATATTCACAAGGTCGTGCATTTAGTGGGCAAGGATATTCTCACGACCCACGCCGTCTATTGGTCCACGATGTTAATGGCGCTGAAGCTGCCGCTTCCCACAACGATCTACGCACATGGTTGGTGGACAGTGAATGGCGAAAAGATGTCCAAGAGCCGTGGGAACGTCGTCGATCCAAATACCATGATCGATGATTTCGGTGTCGATGCGTTCCGATATTTTCTCTTAAGAGAAGTGCCCTTTGGTCAGGACGGTGATTTTTCCACGAACGCTCTCATCGGACGTGTTAACAGTGAACTGGCTGATGGACTGGGAAATCTCGTGAGCCGCACGTTGACAATGATCGAGCGCTTTTGTGATGGACGAATTCCGGAAGCCAAGCCGGACGTTGTGACGGTTGGTGAGCAAGAACTGATGCAGGCCACTGGTGACCGAATGGCAGTTGCGAAGGAACATATCGAGCAATTACGATTCAGCCGCGCGCTAGAAGCCATCTGGGAAATTATTCTCCAACATTGCGATCAATACATTGAGAAGAACGCTCCGTGGAAGCTTGCAAAGAAACCTGAGGACAGGCCAAAGCTGGAGAAAGTACTATTTAAGGTTGCCTATTCGATAACCTTCTCCATTCCATTCCTTTATCCGTTTATGCCTCACACGGCTTTCGAAATGGCTCGCCAACTCGGGCTGAGTCCCCACCTGGTGGGGAGAAGACTCGTTTACAATGAACTTACCCCAGGGACTGAAATCGCCAAAGGGAACCCCCTCTTTCCCAGGATAGAAACAACATCGGATTCTGCGTCTGCCAAGGGACCAATCCAGCCCAAACAGAAAAAAGGAGAACCGCGCGTGAGCGATCAGCACTCAACGAATCCACCGGCAGCGGCAACAGCCGCACCGACTAGCTCATCACAGCAGACAATCTCTACATCGCCCTCGACGACCTCAATCACAATCGACGATTTCATGAAAATCCAGTTGAAGACGGCCACCGTGTTGAGCGCGGAGCGGGTGCCGAATTCTGAAAAGTTAATTAAACTGCAGGTCGATCTTGGAAGCGAACGACGGCAAATCGTCGCCGGCATTGGCAAGAAATACGAGCCCGAGACGCTCATCGGCAGGCGCATCGTCGTCGTGGCCAATCTGCAGCCGCGCAAGTTGATGGGGATCGAATCGCAGGGCATGGTACTGGCCGCCGGTGATGCAAACGTGGAAGGCCTTATGACGGTCGTAGAAGACGTGGCCCCCGGGGTCAAGGTGAAATAGTTCATGACCCTGTCTCGACTATGCGCGCTCCTGATCGTCCTTCCCCTCTTCGCCCTCAATCTCGCGTCAGCCGCTCCAACCAACGTCTCCACCCAGCCGGCCGAGCCGATCGATACGGAAGTCGTCGTCCGCGTCGTTGCGCATGGAGGCATGGTGATCGGCGATGCGGTGGGCGGCGCACGAATTACGATTACTGATGTGGCAAGCGGGCGCTTGCTGGCCAGCGGCATCCAAACCGGCGAAGCCGGCGATCAGAATCAAATCATGCGTACGCCGCGTATAATGGAGGAGCCGCGATATTCCACTCGTCCGTCGGCCGCCTTTCGTACGACGTTGTCGCTCGATCATCCGACGCTCATCAGCATTGCGGCGCAGGGCCCGCTGGCCTATCCTGCTTCAATGCAGCGCGCCAGCACCACCGTGCTGGTGTTTCCCGGACACGACCTTGCTGGGGACGGCATTGTGATGCCGCTCTATGGCTATATTGTCCGCATCGACCATCCTCAACCCGGTCAGCCGCTCATGGCAAAGGATGACGTCAAATTGAAGGCCTCGGTACGTATGCTCTCCGGATCGTTGGTTCGCCCGCACGGCGATTGGGATTCCCGCAAAATCGATATTCATGGTGAGGTCTTGATCGGTAATCGGGTTATCGAACGCTTGCAGCTTTTCTACGCCGGCTCGCAGAGTGTATTCGAGGCGCCGTTTTTCGTGCCGCTTCCGGCGGACGCTCCCAACGGACTGACGGTGCGCGTAGTGGCAGCCGATAGCACGGGCAATAATTTCGGTATGGGCGAGGCCCATTATCCGGTCCAACCGGAACGTCTCAAGCCGAAGAAGAATTAATCGCTCCTCCTGCCAAAACCATTCCACAAGCCTCTCGCGTCGGGTAGAATAAACCAACGCACATCCATCGGTTGGTCGTCTTCGCTACTATGGATAAAAAACAACGGCAGTTTTCCATTTGGTATGTGTTTATCGCGCTCTGGGCGATGATGCTGATCCAGGTCTTCGTCACGCCGTATTTCAATCCAACGGAAATCCCCTACAGCGAATTCAAACAGGCGGTCGCAGAGGGCAATGTGCAGGAGGTTTCCATCTCATCGATGGTCATTCATGGCCAGATGAAGCCGGAGAAAGCAGCGGCGGCGGATGCCTCTTCCACTTCATCGTCCGCGAAAGCCGAGGGGCGATCGTTTAATACGGTTCGAGTCGAGGATCCCGAGCTGATTCGGGATCTCGAAGCGCATCACGTCAAGATCACCGGCGTGATCGAGAGCACGTTCTTCCGCGATCTTCTCTCGTGGGTCATCCCGATCGCCCTCTTTTTCGGCGTGTGGTTATTTCTCTTGCGCCGAATGGGACAGGGCCAAGGCGGATTCATGACCGTCGGCAGGAGCAAGGCTAAAATCTACATGGAAAAAGACGTCAAGGTATCGTTTGCAGACGTCGCGGGCGTCGAGGAAGCCAAAGACGAATTGCGTGAGGTCATCGAGTTTCTCAAAACACCGGATAAATTCCGTCGTTTGGGCGGCAAGATTCCCAAAGGCATTTTATTGGTCGGTCCACCGGGAACGGGAAAAACCCTGCTGGCCCGTGCCGTAGCCGGAGAAGCCGGCGTGCCGTTTTTTTCCATCAGCGGATCGGAATTTGTGGAGATGTTCGTCGGGGTCGGCGCGGCCCGCGTACGGGATTTGTTCGAACAGGCGAAAGACAAGGCACCCTGCATCATTTTCATTGACGAATTGGATGCGCTCGGCAGGGCCAGGGGCATGGGACCAATGGCACATGAGGAGCGCGAGCAAACGCTCAATCAGTTACTCGTCGAGATGGACGGCTTCGATCCCAAGGTCGGCGTCATGCTCGTGGCCGCGACCAACCGCCCGGAGATCCTCGACCCGGCGCTTTTACGTGCAGGTCGGTTCGATCGGCACGTCCTCGTGGATCGTCCGGACAAACCCGGACGCCTGGCCATTCTCAAGGTCCATGCGCGCAATGTACCGTTGGCCAACGAACGCGATCTTGAGGTGATCGCCGCCATGACGCCGGGATTCGTCGGCGCCGATCTTGCCAATCTCATCAATGAGGCGGCGCTGCTGGCTGTTCGGCGAGGAAAAGAGACGGTCGGTCTACCTGAGCTGCAGGAAGCTGTGGAGCGTGTGATTGCCGGGCTAGAAAAGAAAAACCGCGTTTTGAATCCGGCGGAAAAGGAACGTGTAGCCCATCACGAGGTCGGGCATGCGTTGGTGGCCCTGTCGATTCCCGGTACGGATGCCGTGCATAAGATTTCCATCATTCCTCGCGGCATTGCCGCGCTCGGCTATACGATGCAGTTACCCACCGAAGATCGCTTTCTCATGACGCAAACGGAGCTCAAAAATAAAATCGCCGTGCTGCTCGGCGGGCGAGTGGCTGAAGAAACGATCTACAAAGAAATTTCGACCGGCGCGCAGGACGATCTCTTAAAAGCCACGGACATTGCGAAAAGCATGGTAAAGGCCTATGGCATGAGTGCCAAGTTAGGGCAAGTCAGTTTTGAACGCGATCGGCGCCCACTCTTTCTCCAGGCTGCGCAGCCCGAATCGACCGGCGACTACAGCGAAGAGACGGCGCGCGAAATCGATTGCGAAGTGCGGCGCCTGATCGATGAACAATACGAACGCGCGCGCGCAATTCTCTCCTCGCAACAACCGATCCTCCGCCAGGCCGCTTCCGTCCTTCTTGCGAAAGAAACCATTACGGGAGAGGAGTTGAAGGCGATCGTCACCCAAACCGCCGCACCGAACGTTGCGCCGACGGGAACCGAACCTTGATACATGGCGTGCTGTTTGATTTCGATGGCACGCTGATCGACACGTGGCGGCTCTATCTCGAATCGTTTCGGCGATCGCTCGAACCTCATTTTCAACGTTTGCTGACCGACCCTGAAATTCTCCACTACCATCCTATCGCCGAACGGCGATTATTGCGTGACATTGTCCACCACGAACGCTTCACGGAATACTTCGAGTCGTTTCTTTCTCACTACCGTGTGCTACACAAGACGCATTGTGACGGACTCTACGATGGCGTTGGACACTTACTGAGCGAGTTAACGCGCCGCGGCTATCGGCTGGGCATTGTCACAGGAAAAAGTCGCCGCGCGTGGGAGATGACCGCGCTGCATGCGCAATTGGATTCGTTCGACGTAGTGATTACGGATGATGACGTGACTCATCCGAAGCCGCATGCGGACGGATTACACGCCGCCTTGCGGGCGATGAGACTCGAACCTTCCCAGACCTTCTATATCGGTGACTCACTGTATGATTGTCGAGCGGCGCACGCCGCCAAAATCCGGTTTGGCGCAGCTCTGTGGTCCAAATCGAGACAAGAATTACCGGCCTTCCGGGAGGCGGTCGCCGCGCTGGGCGACGCCGTCTTTTGTTCCAAACCCAGGGACGTTCTCGACACAATCCTGGGTCTGAACGATCATGAAGAGATGTGAAGCCACGATGACGTTCCGTTTAATCGTCTTCTATCGCATACCCATTCCGATTCTTGCCTCTCCGTCGGGATCGTGAGACACTCTCTATCATGAGTCATGCGCACCCCCTCCCCTATCAACAATTGCGGCATCGTCTCCATCTTGCCTTGGGATTGAATGCCGTGGTCATTCTGGCCGAGTTTGGCGCAGGCCTCTGGATCAACAGCACTGGTCTTATGAGCGACGCCGGCCATAATTTGATCGATCAAGGCTCGTTATTCCTCGCGCTATACGCACATATGCTTTCCAGCCGTCCGGCGACGGCAACCCGCACGTTCGGTTATCATCGGGCCGGCATGGTCACGGCGTTCATTAACGCCCTGGTCCTCTTCATGACTGCTCTCATCATCGCCGTCTTAGCGATGAAACGGATTTTCGAGCCCGTCGCTGTGGCCGGCGGATGGATGATGGGCGTTGCGCTGTTCAGCTTTGCGGCGAATCTTGGAATTGCGCTCCTCTTACAGCACGACGCTCAGGACGATCTGAACATTCGTGGTGCATTTCTCCACATGTTGGCCGATGCGTGGGTGTCATTGGGTGTGGTATGTAGCGGCGCCGCCATTCTTCTGACAGGATGGTCGGTGCTGGATCCGCTGGTCGGCCTCGTGATTGTCGGCGTCATCGTGAGAGGCGCCTGGCCGATCTTGAAAGAATCGCTGGATGTGCTCCTCGAATCGACGCCACCCGGCATCAAACCTGCCCGAGTGGTGGAGACTATCGAGGCCATACCGGGAGTCAAGAATGTGCATGATCTGCACATTTGGGCGGTAGAACCACGGCTCGTGATGTTAACGTGCCACCTGATGGTGGAGGGAGACGATTCCGCGCTCACCAACGAGCTTCTGCAACTGGTTCGAGAGCGCATCGCATCGGAGTTCGGCATCAAGCACTTGACCATCCAGATGGAAACCGAGTGCGGCCATCCCGAAGTGCTTCATTGCGATTTAAATCAATTGACGGCCGCGCCCGAGGCGGCGGGCATTCATTGATTCAGACCGACCGCCTTCCGGACATACTGTTTCCCTCCCGAGATTCACGGTTTTGATGCGGCCCCTTGTCGCGATGGAGAGAAAAGACGGGCCAGCGTAGCAGCGCAAGTCCCGCCGCCGCTCCGATACATCCTCCCATTATCCATGCGCCGACTACATCGGTCACGTAATGCGCGCCGATATACACGCGAGAAAATCCGATCAAGACGACGAGCGGCCATGTCACCCACCCACTCGCAGGATACAACACCTGCACGAAGGCCGCCGCAGCGGCGGTGTTCATCGCGTGATTTGAAGGAAAACTGAAAGTCCCGCCACAATCCGAGAGCTGGCGCACATGTTCCAGGACTTGGCACGGCCTCGAGCGTGCGGCAAGATATTTCACCTGCGCACCAACAAAATCGATCAGCACGACCACTGCCCCCAGCACGAGACTGCCCACCAAGGCTTCTCTCGTATCCATCCAGAGCCAGTAGGCCAAGACGAGGACGCCGGGTAGAAACAGATTGGAATGCTGGGCCAGGGCCAACATAAACCAGTCCGCCATCTCGAACTGACCCGACAGCCCGTTAATCACTCGAAAGAGAGTTTCGTCCATACGGTTTAAGTTGACTGTGGCCGGAGAGAAGAGGGCATAGCTCGGTGTCGTAAAAACGGCGACAGCCCTTATTGAGCCCGGAAATGAATCCGCACCGTCAACTCACCGTCGATCGGTTCATCCCCTCGCATTTGCGGATTGAATCTCCATTGGTTCAAGGCCGACAATCCGGACACCGTCAGTTCCCGATGTTTGCAAGGTTCGAGGATCACGACCGTAACGCCCGCCTGTTTGCTGACCAGAAACCTGGCCTTCATCCAATCATCCATATCTTTTCCCTCCATCGAAGGAGGAATCTTCGGCCAGGGAGTGTAGGTTGGAACCGGCGCCAGTTGCTGGTCCTTATTGAGCGGCAAGCCATGCACGTGCACTTCCGGAACATCGATGGCGTCTTCTTCATGGTCCATTTCATGCGTCGCACGATCGCCTTCGATGGCACGGCCTGGTGACGGGCACAGACACAACATCACAATGATGAGAGGGACCAGTTGGCGGACAACCGGAATACGAGTGTAGGTTTTGTTCATATCGACATCGCCGGCTTGGAACGTCAAAGTGACCACACAGATTGCCAGACCGCTAATGGGGCTATCTTCAAAAGACCCACTGTCCTCGGAAAAAGAAGGACCTAGGCATGCCTGCGTGCGCCACGCCTAAGCCTATGCTTGTATCACCTTGATTGAGAAAGTACTTCTCGTCAAGCAAATTGATCACGTCGAACCCGATCAGGAATTTCTGATTATGGGGCAGCGGAAAGACATGGGTGATCGACAGATTGTATGTCGTGTACGATTCGAAATGCGAGGAATTGGTCAAGGCTCCGGGGTCAGCCGTTCGTAAACCCGATCCGTACAACATCTGCCCGGTGATCGTCGTTCGCTCCAACAACTGATAGGTAAGAATAGCGGAGCTGGTGACGAACTGGGAATGGTCGCAGAATACGCCCCCCTTCGAATTAATATCATTGATCTGCCCTTGGTCGATTAGAAAATGTCCCGAATGAAGACCATAGCCTTTGCATTGCCCCCATGCCACGTTTGCCCGACCGGCAAGATTCTCGGTAAATTGCGCCTTCATTGCTCCGTCAATGCCGCGCTGCCAGCCGTTTTCAAAGGAAAAATAATTCAGCAGCGGCGTGGTCCCGAATTGACCGGCGTCGCTTTGAAAATGATTGAGCTTATAGTAGGCGGCCAATTCAAGCCAAACTCGCTGCGTCAAGGCATGATAACTGCCGACTTCGAAATAATGCGAACGTTCTGCACGCGTCTTATTATTCGTTAGATTTTCAGGTTCTGCAGTCGTCCCGATCGTATTGAGCTTCGCAAAAGAGATCGCCTCCAGATTAGGAGGCGTAAACATACGACCGTAAAATGCGTGGAACACATTGGATGGGTTGGCGCGATAGGTGGCGCCCAGCCGCGGGCTCACTTGCCCTTCATTGTACTGGTATTGCACGATGTCGCCTCGCACACCGATGTTGAACGTCCAGTGCACATTCGGTGTCCACGCGTCCTGCACCCAGAATTCTTCACGATAGCCGATGAGCCGGTTGTCCGCATCGCGGGACACAACCGGCCCAATCGGATCGCCGGTGGCCGGATCAGTCTCAAACACCGAGAGCCGGGTTTTGTTGATCGCCTGTGTCCGGTCGATCTGAAAACCGGACTTCAGCACGTGTTCACTTGTTAAGGTATTGGTATAGTCGAACCGAATGCCGCCGGAAAGTGCAGACCGGTCCTGATTAGATGCCTGCAAGGCGTCGCTATACGACAGCACGTTCAGCGGATCAGTTGTGAATGTGGCACGCGTTTGGCGAAAGTAGCCTGCCAAGCTGAAAAACTGGCTCGCGTTCATGTCGTGCCGCCAGACCATGTGGCCATACTGGTTGTTTTCCTTTTGATTCTCGTTGACCGCTTGGGAAGCGACGGGCGTGAATCCAGGATTTTGTGCCTGGATCAGTGCAAGCGAGGCGGCGTTAGGTTCCAATCCGGGAGTAGTCGGAATCTGATACTTCGCCACCGAATTCAAAAACAGCCACGTAAAATTATTTCGGTTATCGTGCTGATAATCACCCCGAAGGTAGGTTTGATTCCGCTCGTTCTGATCATGAAAGACTGAATGCCCGAGGGTCGGCGGATCGATGCCACGATTCGTCGACGTGTAACTGTTGAGGATGTAGTACCGGAACTTTTCTCCTATCGTTCCCCCGTATTCGAAAGAGGGATTGATCGTCTGATTTGAGCCGCCGAACATTTGGGCCGATCCAAATCCCGGCTTTGTTCCGCTCTTACTGGTGATGTCGATGATAGCAGCTGTCCGATTGCCGTATTGCGCCTCAGGCCCGCCCAGAATGATGTCCGCCCGCTCCCAGGCACGCGGCGTGACCACGTCTGAAAAGGTCGAGCTGACCGTATCCGGTATCGGCACCCCATCGATTCTCAATTGCAGATTGGCATGATCTTGTCGAATATGGACCTGCTTAAGCGAGCCATTCACAGCGCTGGGAATAGTAAAGAGAAGATCATTGAGGTCGATATTGTTTCCTCGCGGAAGCGTCTCGATGTCTTTCCGGCTCACTGAATAGGTTTCGCTCGACGCTCTGTACTGCAAAGGCGGCACTTGCGCAACAACCTCGATGGCCAGTTCCGTTGCTGGCGCTAACGTAAGGGGTACTGAGCCGTCAGGCGGAGCTTCCCCTTTCAGTATCCTATACTCGCTCCGAAGATCACCTTGAAGGGCGCTGACGGAATAGGTCCCCTCAGCCGGGATCACGACGGAAAACTCCCCCGTATCATTGCTTACGGTCTCCGAGATCACCGTTCCTTCTTGATTTCTCACTTGGACCGTGGCCTGACCAACCCTGCGTAAGTCCTGATATTGCACGATCCCGGCGATCGCATGCCCTTCACCGACTGGATTCACGTCAGGAGTCTGTGCCCAAGACACTGCTCCAACAAAACCTTCACCTAAGAAGGAGACACATAATAAACCACCGATAATAAGACAAATCCTGTGCGTACACGCGTGTCTCATGACCCCTCTCATTTGTGCTCGTGATGGCACACGAATCTAACCATCCGACCCAGAGTGGATAACGGCTTGTTGTAAAATGCGGTGGTTAGGATGCCGGAGGAGCGCGGGAAGGACCGACGTGAATCAAACGAACCGACAGCAAAGGAATAGCGGTAGCAAACTCATGCGGCGTGAACACATGGAAGGCGGCGACCGGTGGAATGACGGTCAGGATGGAGGAGCCAGTATGGTGCTGTATCCATTGGCAGAGATCCGAGGATGAGTGCTCGTGGCCGTCTTGGTCGGCCGCAGCGAGTTCATGGTGAATCTCGAGCGCTGACGCAAACGGCAGAAGGGTCAAAAGGACGAGGACGACACCCAGGGCGACTGTTCGTCCCCACCGCTCACTTGCGCCACTCTGCACGACCTGACTCATAACGGGCTGCGTACGTACCATAGGGGTTCAGGCTTTGTCAATTCGACATACGCCCCGAGACACGAATAACCCTCGTAACACTCCTTGAAAGCAATCAGAGTTGGAATGCGCAGGATGATTCTCTCGCAAGCGCATGCTACCATACGCCGCTATGCTGATCGACACACACACTCATCTGGATGACGCCCGCTATAACGACGATCGGGACGCGACCATTGCCCGCGCACAGGAAGTGGGCGTCACGACATTTATTACCATCGGCTGCGACCTGACGACCAGTCGAGCGGCGGTGGCCTTGGCCGGCCGCCTTCCTTTCGTCTATGCGTCGGTCGGCGTGCATCCGCACGAGGTCAAGCATATCGCCGACGATTGGTACGATGAACTGCGACGGTTAGCGCAGCACGAGAAGGTTGTGGCATATGGCGAGATCGGGCTGGATTATCATTACAATCATTCTCCACCGAAACTTCAACGAGAGCGTTTTCGCGAACAAATCTGTCTCGCGCGCGATCTCGCGCTACCAATCATCATCCATACGCGCGAAGCGCAGGAAGACACGATCGCGATTCTCCGTGAAGAACGCGCAGGTGAAATTGGGGGCGTGTTTCACTGCTTCTCGGGAGATGCCTGGTTGGCAAAGGACGCGCTGGACCTTGGATTCCTTCTGTCGTTCTCGGGCGTGATTACATTTCAAAATGCGTCCATGCTGCGAGATATCGTCAAGACAGTGCCCATGGATCGCATCTTGATCGAAACGGATTGTCCCTACCTGACGCCGGTGCCCTACCGTGGAAAACGGAACGAGCCCGCGCACGTCCGCTTTGTGTCCCAGAAGATCGCCGAGATTAAGGCCGTGCCTGTTGAACGTGTCGAGGCGGAGACGACCCGGAACGCAGAGCGCCTATTCAAAATCCCCTGAGTTGTCGATTTTTTCGGCGAAGGGCTTTCGGCAATTTGCGCGCGTTGCCTTTTTTCTCGGGATTGCGTTTCGGCCGCTCTTCGTCCTCCGCATCTTTTCCGAGGTATCCCGCCGACCGGTTCACGACCGACCGTTCTCGCAACCGCACCTCGAATTCAGATGCGCTGATGATCACGGCCTCATGCGCCTTCACCCGACGCTGGATTTCTTGATCGGAGGTGACGACGGCGCATGACGCCCCGAACTCTGCCGCCAGCCGTTGAATGACCTGATCCGCTTGTTCACCGCGTTTCGAATAGATGACTTCGACGCCGGTGCGGTGTTCGCGGCGCTCTGACGCAAGGCCTTGCCGCCAGCCATCGAACACAACAGTGACGGCATGCCCCTTGCGCTGACGGTAATTCATCAGTTCATGCACCAATTGTTCACGCGCCCGCTCGGAATCAGGGCCAACCTGACCACGAGTCCCCAACACATTGTAGCCATCGACAATGACATGCATCGGCATGGGACGAGCCTAATTACCCCTGCGTCATCTGTCAACTCACACCCTTACATGACGCCATCCGACTAGTATGGATCGGTCGCGAGCTCCGCCGCATCCCGACCGCCCTTGACAACCCGCAAAACATCTGAGAAAACCAGTGAATACATGTCAGGTCAAACCGCTAGAATCTGCAACCCACAGCCCGTTTCTTTCCTCGTTCTTGTGAGTTGCCTCTGGGTTTTGCTCCTCCCGACTATGCTCGCAGCACACATGAATGAGACTCGTAGCATGGTTCAGTACTCATCCGGCACGGACACGCCGGTTCATAAGGTCAAAAAGAAATCGTCACGGTCCGCGTCGGCTCCTGTCGTCATCCAAGACGTGCGCATGACTGCCTATCCGGATCATCTCCGGATGGTCTTCGATCTCCAACACGCCATCTCCTTCAGCCAACATCGGCAAAAATCATCCAATCAGGTGCTGATCAAATTACACAATGTGCTTCTGAGCAAGACCGCGAGAGACAGTCTCGATGATGGAACCCTACCGCAAGATGTCATCATCGCGCCATCGACTCAGGCGGCTCCTCAATCCGTCGTTATTTCCTTGAATTTGGATACGCTCAGCGACTACAAGCTCTTGCCTCTGAATCGCCCGCCCCGGTTGGTGGTTGATCTGTACAGCAAGGCCCCGCAAGAAGAAGAAACGTCACGGCCGGCGCATATTGAACCTCCCCCAACGAATCCTCCACCACTCCCGCAGGCTAAGCGCGCGATGCAACGTGAGATCAAGACTATCGTTCTGGATGCGGGACATGGTGGAAAGGACCCAGGCGCGATCGGCCGGGGCGGAACAGCGGAGAAACATATTACGTTGAAGGTGAGTCTTCTCTTGCGCGATTTGATCACTAAGCGCTTAGGAACACAGGTCATCATGACACGGGACCGGGACGTGTTCGTAGAATTGGAAGATCGGGCAAAATTTGCGAATCGGCAAGACGCCGACCTCTTCGTATCGATCCATGTCAATTCGCATCCGCAACGGAGTACAAAAGGACTTGAAGTCTACCACTTCGGAGAAGCCAGCGATCCTCGAGCCTTGGCCGTGGCCGCACGTGAAAATGGAACACCTATCGAAAGCACGGGTGTCGGCTGGCAATACCTGGTGGCCGATCTCCTGACGACCAAGAAAATGGAGGAGTCGCTGGAGCTTGCGTGGTCCACGAAGCAAGCGCTGGTCACGCAACTCAACAATCATTACGACGTCACCGATCATGGCGTCAAAACGGGCCCATTCTATGTGCTGCGTTTTACGTCCATGCCCAGTATCCTGGCTGAAATTGCCTTCATCTCCAATTCGACGGAAGAACGGCTGATGCAAAGCAACCCTTTCCTCACCCGCATCGCGGAAGGCATGTTTGAAGGGATCAAGGCATTCATCCATCCCCAGCAAACCGCATCGCGATAATTGTGTGCCGACATTCAAACTAACGCTGGAGTACGACGGCACCGCATACGCCGGATGGCAACGCCAACCGAAACAGCCCACCGTCCAAGCCGAGATTGAAACGGCGCTTCATCATATTACGCATGCCGACATCTCGGTGATCGGGGCTGGCCGGACCGATGCTGGGGTCCATGCGCTCGGCCAAGTCGCCAGTTTTCGTTCGGACCGCGATATGACGGCAGACGAATGGACGCGTGGCTTGAACGCCTTATTGCCCGACAATATCAGCGTCAGACAAACGGAACTCGCTTCCGACGATTTTCATGCCCGCTATTCAGCGCAAGGCAAGCTGTATGAATATCGCATTTTAAATCGGCGCGCTCGTTCGGCCTTTGAGCGGCACCGCGCCTGGCATTGTTGGGGAGATGTGAGCGTCGAGACTATGCAGGAAGGCGCTCAACTCCTCCTCGGGAGTCATGATTTTAGTGCGTTTGAGGGCCCGCAAAGCGATGTAGAGAAGAAGATCTGCACGCTTCGGCGACTCGATGTGAGTCGAACGAACGATCTCATTATCATTCACGCGGAAGGTGACCGTTTTCTCAAACAAATGGTTCGAGCCATCGTCGGCACGCTCGTGGAAGTCGGCCAAGGAAAACGCGCCCCAGCATCGATGAAATCTATTTTGGAATCGAAAGACCGCCGCGCCGCCGGTTATACGGCACCGGCACACGGTCTTTATTTGATGCGGGTAGATTATGAGTGAACGCGGTGTGCCATGATGCTAACTAATTCTCCAGCCTCTTGCGTAGTTCAATCAATTCTTGCTCCAACGCCAAGAGGCGGTCCGCAATGGGATCGGGAAGATTGATGTGATCCATGGTCGCGTCGGGAAGACGGTTGCCTTCCATTTTGATGACGCGGGCGGGAACGCCGATGACGGTCGAATTGGCAGGCACGGATTTGAGTACGACGGAATTGGCGCCGACCTTGACGTTGTCGCCGATTCGGATGCCGCCGAGAATTTTGGCTCCGGCACCTACGACGACATGGTTGCCCAGCGTAGGATGGCGCTTGCCTCTCTCTTTGCCGGTCCCTCCAAGCGTCACGCCCTGAAAGAGGGTGACGTACTCGCCAATCTCCGCCGTCTCCCCGACCACGACGCCCATGCCATGATCGATGAAGAAACCTTTGCCGATGATCGCGGACGGATGAATTTCAATGCCGGTCAGAATGCGTGCGATCTGCGAAATCACGCGGGGCAAAAATGGAATGTGATGGATCGAGAGCCAGTGCGACATGCGATAAGCCAACAACGCATGAAACCCGGCATAGGTGAAGAGCACTTCAATCGCGCTGGTAGCCGCCGGATCGCGATCGAAGACGGCCTGTAAATCCTGTCGAATCGACCTGAACATACCGGGTTTAGCCTAACCTAGCTGCGCTCGATCATGCAAATGGCCTGAGCCGCAATCGCCTCCTCCCGGCCGACCGCATCCAGACCTTCCCCGCTCTTGACCTTGACGTTCACATGGACCCGCTCCACCTTCAGCACCTCGGCCATGCGGGTCTGCATCGCCGCCAGATGCGGCCCTAATCGCGGGGCTTGCGCAATGATCACGGTATCGAGATTGACCAGTCGATACCCTTTTGTCGCCAACATTCCGGACACGTCTTCCAACAACTTCAAACTTGAAATGTCTTTATAGCGCGGATCGGAGCTCGGATAATGGCGCCCGAGGTCCCCCTCGCCCATGGCTCCCAGGAGCGCATCGCACGCGGCATGCACCAGCGCATCGGCATCCGAATGGCCGACGAGACCCTGAGTGTGCGGGATCTCCACGCCTCCCAGAATGAGCTTGCGTCCTTTTCCCATTGGATGGATATCGTAACCGATACCGACTTTCATGCAGTCCTCATTCGTGAATCTTCTTCGTTAGGGATGACCTGTCGAATTCTGAAGCCAGTCTGTCTATGCTGACGATTTCATGGATTCAGGAAAACGATTCACCTCTTTTGTCTCCACTACGTGCCGCCAAGATAGCTTCGCCGATGCCGAGATCCTCCGGTCTGGTGATTTTTATATTTTCCCCACTTCCTTCGACAACCGCCACTCGGTGGCCCAGCCATTCCATTAACTGCGCATCGTCCGTCGCTTGATACTGTTCGCGCTGCGCTTTTTGGTGCGCGGCGAGAAGGAGCGCACGTTGAAACGCTTGCGGAGTTTGCGCCAACCATAATTGCCCACGGTCGACGGTCGCGTCGATCAATCCATCGGGACCGACGCGCTTGACGGTATCGCGCATTGGAATCGCGATAATCGCCGCGCCGTGCTTCGCGGCGGCTTCGATCGTTCCGGCGATCATCGGCATGGTCAAGAAAGGACGCACCGCATCATGCACGATTACGATCTCCACATCCGGAGCCAGTTCTAGCAGCCCATGACGGACAGAGTCCTGCCGTTGCGCTCCACCGTCTACGACTTTGACGACCTTCTGAAAATGGTGAGTGGCGACGATCTCGTGCAGACAATAGTCGCGGTCGGCCGGCGGCACGACCAGCAGAATCTCATCGATGGCAGGCGACTGCTCTAAGACTCGGAGCGAATGAACAAGAATCGGAAGACCGCCAAGGCTTAAAAATTGTTTGGGGGTTGAGCCCCCCATGCGCAGTCCTCGGCCGGCAGCGGGAACAATAGCGGCGGTTCTACCCACGCGCGACCTGAAACTCCTCCTTCTCGGTTTCTTCTTTTAAGCGCGTGAAGATCATGCGGCCAGCCGTCGTTTGCAACACGCTGGTGACCACCACATCCACGTTGCGTCCAATACACCGCTTCGCATTATCCACGACGATCATGGTGCCGTCATCCAGATAGGCGACGCCCTGCCCCGCTTCCTTGCCTTCCTTCAGGACGAAGACTCGAATCGTTTCACCGGGTAGGACGACCGGCCTCAGGGCGTTACACAGTTCGTTGATGTTGAGAACGGACACGCCGCGAAGCTGCGCAACCTTGTTGAGATTGAAATCGTTGGTGACGATTTTTCCCTCGAGCGTGCGGGCGAGCTCGATCAGCTTCAGGTCCACTTCCTTGATGTCGGGAAAGTCGACGTCGGAGATCGTGACGTCCACGCCGGCCATCTTCTGGATCTTCTGCAGGATGTCGAGGCCGCGGCGGCCGCGATTTCGCTTCATCGAGTCAGAGGAGTCCGCGACGAACTGCAGTTCCTTCAGCACGAACTGCGGAATGACCAGCGTGCCGTCCATGAAACCCGTCTCGCAGATGTCGGCGATGCGGCCGTCGATGATGACGCTCGTATCCAGGACGCGGTAACGGCGCCGAGGTCCGGTATTGCGGAACAAGCCGACGATACGCTCCGGCTCGAGCCACTCGGCGTTGCGGGCGCCCATGACGAGACCGAGGTACGGCAGGCCGAGCAGAATCAGGCTGTGGAGAAAGACGACGCGGCGATCGTTGACGTCCGCCCAGTACAGTGCAGCGCCAATGGTTTTGGCGGCGCCCAGGCCGACGGAGCCCCCCAGCAGCGCGCCAAGCATGTGCGTCATGGCGATGTGCTTGAGACGCTGCTCGAGAAAGATCACGAGCGTGCCGAGACCGACGCCAAACCCAAGGCTCGGAATCGGCTCGTCGCCGAGCGGCTGCAGCTGGTATGCCGCGTAGCCGACCGCCACTATGAATAAGAACCGTGCGATGAGTGACCACAACATGAGCGATCCCTTCGGGCTATGAACCGAAGAATACAGCGGTATGAGTGAGGGAACGTTAGAGCGTCGGGGGGGTGAAAATCAAGCGATCAGCTGATCGAGCGCCTCGCCTACCGTCCTGACGCCGATTAGCTCGCAATCCTGGCCCTCCGCCGGGCTGTCGGCCGCGCCAGGTTCCACATTCGCCGCCGGCAGGACGACCCGGCTGAACCCCATCTGCACGGCTTCCCGGATTCGGAGTGGCGCCTGTGGAATTCCGCGTATTTCGCCGCTCAAACCGACTTCCCCGAACACGGCGGTCGACGGCGACAGGCCCCGATTACGCACGCTGGAGGCGACTGCCGCGACAACGCTGAGGTCGGCGGCCGGCTCTTCGATGCTCATCCCGCCGGCGATATTTACATACACATCGTCGCCAGCGAGGCTGAGGCCGGCGCGTTTCTCGAGGACCGCCAGTAAGAGCGCCAGGCGGTTCTGGTCGATGCCGATCGCCATCCGCCGTGCATTCCCGTACGTACTGGTGCTCACGAGCGCCTGTACCTCCACCAGGATGGGCCGCGAGCCTTCGACACAACACAGGACGGCCGACCCCGGGGTGCCCGAGGCGCGTTCCGAGAGAAACAGGCGCGAGGGGTTGGCGACCGGGCGCAGTCCCGCGCCGGTCATCTCGAACACGCCTAGTTCGCTGACCGCCCCGAAGCGGTTCTTGATCGCCCGGATGACGCGATGCGAGTGGTGCCGCTCGCCTTCGAAATAGAGAACGGTGTCGACGACGTGCTCCAGTGCCTTTGGGCCCGCCAGGTTGCCGTCCTTCGTGACGTGGCCGACGAGGACAGTCGGGATGTTCTGCCCCTTGGCTGCAAACAGAAATTGCGTTGCCGCCTCGCGCACCTGCCCGATGCTGCCGGGCGCCGACTGGAACTTGATGGAGAAGACCG
>Ga0207691_10000078_pt1 | contig 82874 bp, 69 predicted proteins | sample KBSM13metaG_FD_184327 | JGI IMG/M metagenome (GOLD analysis project Ga0207691, IMG submission 184327) | Miscanthus rhizosphere microbial communities from Kellogg Biological Station, Michigan, USA - KBS M1-3 metaG (SPAdes) (version 2) | ecosystem: Host-associated > Plants > Roots > Rhizosphere >...
GGGCCGTGGGCTTCCCGCCACCTGACCCCACGCGCTCGATGTCCCGAAAAAAACCGAAAGGTCCGCAACCCGTTGCGGCGCTCCTGACGCCTGAAGCAGCGCCAGCGGTCACCGACCCACCGCCCCCGGCTCGCCGCCGCCGCGCGCGGTGGTATGCGCTGGCAGTAGTCGTGGCGGCGGTCGCCGCCGGCGTCATCGTGCAGTCGGACACCGTGCGGTCGCGACTCTTCGGAGGCAGCAGCACCGCGGCCGTGACGCTTGCTTCCGGGGCGCGGTATGTCGGACGAAATGTGTGCTCGGAATGCCACGCCAAGGAGCTGGCGGCATGGAGCGGATCCGACCACGATCTGGCGATGCAGGTCGCCGACGACAAGGCCGTGCTCGGCGATTTCGCCAACGGCAAGTTCAGGTATGCCGCAACGACATCGACATTTTCACGTCGCGACGGCAAATACGTCGTCAATACCGATGGCCCGGATGGCAAGCTGCACGACTACGAGATCAAGTACGCATTCGGCGTGCATCCGCTGCAGCAGTACCTGGTCGAACTTCCCGGCGGGCGCTTGCAGGCTCTGTCCATTGCGTGGGATTCGCGCCCGAAAGAGCAGGGCGGCCAACGCTGGTTTCATCTTTACCCGGGACAGAACATCCGCGCCGGTGACTGGCTGCATTGGACGTCGGGTGGCCAGAACTGGAACTTCACCTGCGCCGAATGCCATTCCACCAACTTGCGCAAGAACTTCGACGCCGCCACCGGCATCTACAAGACGACGTGGTCGGAACTCAACGTGTCGTGCGAGGCGTGCCACGGGCCGGGTTCCAATCACGTGACGTGGGCGAAGAAGGGGACGGACTGGCGCGCGTTCGATGCCGGCAAGGGACTCGCCATCGCGCTTGACGAGCGGCGCGGCGTGACTTGGACGCCGGTGGCGGAGTCCGGAAACGCCACGCGCAGCGCGCCGCGGCACGGCGCGCGCGAAATCGAAATGTGCGCCCGGTGTCATGGCCGCGCGAGCCGCCTTTCGGACAACTACGTCCACGGCAAGCCGCCGCTCGACACGCACCGGCTCGCCCGCCTGGATGACGGCCTGTACTGGAACGACGGGCAGATGCGCGACGAGGTCTACAACTGGGGTTCGTTCGTGCAGAGCGCGATGTATGCGAAGGGCGTCACGTGTTCTGACTGCCACGAGCCGCATTCGCTCAAGCTGCGCAAGTCCGGCAATCTTGTTTGTTCGCAATGCCACCAGCCGGCGAAATACGACTCGACCAAGCACACGCATCATGCGCAAGGCACGGCGGGCGCCGCATGTGCATCCTGCCACATGCCGACTACCACCTACATGGTCGTCGATCCCCGGCACGACCACTCGCTGCGCATTCCGCGGCCGGACGAGTCGGCCAGGCTGGGCACGCCGAACGCGTGCAACAACTGTCACGCCAAGAAGTCCGCGCGGTGGGCGGCCGACGCGATACGGACGTGGACAGGCAAGGCGCCGGAGAGCTTCCAGCACTTCGCGCAAGGACTGCACGCGGGGTCGGCCTCCGGTCCTGGCGCGCGCGGCGCGCTGCTGACGATCATCGAGGACAAGGGGCAGCCTGCCATTGCCCGCGCAAGCGCCATCGAACGTCTGGGCCGCATGCTCACCCCGGTAACCACCGACGCCGTATCGCGTGCCCTGAACGACAGCGACGCCATCGTTCGCCTCGCGGCGGTCGAGGCGCTGGCGGGCACCGAACCGGCGACACGGCAACGGTATCTCGTGCGCATGCTCGACGATCCGGTCCTCGCCGTCAGGATCGAGGCCGCGCGCGCCTTCGCCGGCGCTGCGGAGGAGGGACTCAGCCCAAGCGCCCGTCCGGCATTCGAGAAGGCGCTCGCCGAATACATCGCAGTCCAGACCTACAATGCCGACCGTCCCGAAGGCAGGATGAATCTGGCCAACATCTACGCGCAGCGGCGGGATGTGGGTGCGGCGGTGGCCGAATACCGCAAGGCCATCGACATCGATCCGACGTTTGTCGCCGCTTACGTTAATCTCGCGGATCTTTATCGCGCTGGGGGAGCGGACGGCGAGGCGGAAAAACTGCTTCGCGAAGGCATAGCCCGCATGCCCAAGGATGCGGCGCTCCACCACACACTGGGACTCGTGCTGACCCGCCAGAAGAAAAGCGGGGAAGCCCTGAAGGAGTTCCAGACGGCGACCACGCTTGCGCCCGCGAGCGGGCGCTTTGCGTATGTCTACGGCGTGGCCCTGAACTCGGGTGGAAAGGCCGCGGAAGCACTCAAGGTGCTCAACGCGGCGCTGGCGCGACAGCCCTACGATCGCGACATCCTGTCAGGACTGGCCTACTTCAACGCGCAAGCCGGCAGGCGCGACGTGGCGCTGGGTTACGTCCGGCAATTGCGCGAGCTCGACCCCGAGAACAACGAGTATGTGCAGATGGCCAGGCAGATCGAGGGCGCGCCCAGGCGTTAGGCCCGGGCGCCCCTTGCCGCGAAAGGCCGTTCGCTAGCGACGACCGCCGCCGCGGAATCCGCCACCGCCAAAGCCACCGCCGAAGCCGCCGCCGCCGAAGCGGTCGCCACCAAAGCCGCCGCCGCCGAAGGAACGGTCACCACCACCCCAGCCGCCGCCACCGCCGAAGGAGCGATCGCCGCCGCCCCAACCGCCGCCACCACTGCCGGAGAATCCACCCCAGCGGTCATCGCCGGTGCTGCGCGCCTGCGACTCCCGGTTGGCCCACGACGAATCGCCCGATGCGCTGCCCCACCCGCTGGACGAGTGTTGCTGCCAGCCATCGCCGGTGTTCTTGTAGACGTTGCCGTTCACGTCGGCGTAATGGTTGCCGTTGACGCTGGCCGTGCCCCACGTGTTGGTCTTGCCGGTCGCCGCGTTGGTGGTGGAACCGCCGCCAATGTGCGCGTCGCCTTCCGGTCCCGCTGTGGTCGTTCCCGCGCGGTTGTAGGTGCTGCCTCCCGCGCCCGTTGCTGACACGGCGTTGGCCGTCGTGCGTTGGCCGGTGTATTCGTTGGTGTTCACGCCGCGCGCTGCCTCGCCCGATCCGCCGGCCGCGGTATTGGCGGTGCGGTCGTAACCGCGTGTGTAGTTGCCCGTCCATGCGTTGTATTGTTTGCCGGCGTTGTAGCTTCCGGATGTGCCGGTGCGACTGTTGTAGTAGTTGCCGCTGGCGGTAGTGCCGGCCACACCCCCACCGGCGTACCACGAGCGCGTGCCGGAATACGTCGTAGCGCCCCAGTGACCGTAGACGTTCGCGCTGGCCGACGCGCAGCACGGATAGCCCCAGTATCCCGGATGGTAGTAAGCCCCTCCCCAGTACGGCTCCATCCACGCTGCTGTGGCAAGACCCAGCGCGAAACCGTAAGTGAATCCGACATAGGGGTTGTAGATCGGCGCCGCGGCCACGCCGTATGTGTACGGAGGCGCGTACCACACGTTGCCGATCCACGGCGAATACGTGTAGCCGGTGCCGTAGACGACGGTGCCGTACGGCGCGACGACAGTGCCAAGATAACCCGGCGTGTACCCGACGTAGACGACCTCGGGCGTGGCCTCGTAAATGCGCACATAGGTCACGTAGTAGATCGGCGACGACGGCGGTATCGAATAGATCGCCGTCGGCACGGACGTTGCGACGGACCACGGTCCGGTCAGCTGCGCGGCGGTGAACCAGACTCCCGCGGTCACCGCGTAATAGGCGTTGGGCGACACCTGGATGATCGGCACCGACGAATTGTTGATGTACGAAAGCGGCGTTCCCTGGATCGGCGAATACTGCGGCGGACCGTCGAGGTTGGGCGTGAACTTGGGACCGTTCTTGAGCGGCACGGTAGCCGTCTGCGGAATCGAGTTCTCGATGATGGCGACCTGCGCCTCCGGCGTGCCGGCCACGGTTGGCAGCACCGCACCGGCAAGCGACGACGGCGGGATCTTCGCAAATCCCTGCGGCAACGCATTGCTGGGGACGAACGTCCACGGGCCGGTCATCGCGGTGCCGGTGAACCAGCGCCCCGACAGAAGCACGTAGTAATTGTTGTTGGTCGTGTCGATCAGCACGTCGCTGGTCGTGTTCGACGCCCACAAGAGCGAAGTGCCGACGACGGGGACGAAATCGGGCTGGCCCTTGAACACGATCAATTCGCTTGCGACCTGCGGCGTGTAGATCGTGGGCACGCCGTTGGCCAGCGATGGCTTCGGGTTGGCCTTGGGGCCGCCGTCGAGGAGATCGACGGTCCCGGCTTTGGATAGCGCCTGCGCTACGTCGTTGGCGGCGTTCTTCTCGAACGGTCCCAGCGTGGCCTGAGTCCAGGGACCGTTGATGCTGCTGGCGGAGAGCCAGCCGTCGAACACGTGGATGTAGAAGTTGTTGCCGAGGCCACCTTGCAGGATCAGCGCACGAGTATTGATCACACGTTGCCACCGGGTATGGTTGGGTACGGGCTTCAACACCGGCGCGCCGTCGATCGGCACCAGGATGGCCGGCGAGTAGCTGACGAGCACCTGCGGCGGCGTGTTGTTGACTTCGACAGTCGGCGGTTTGACACCGACCAGCGCGAGCGAGGACTGCAGCCGGTCCAGCGACATCGTCTTCACGCTGGCCGCGAACCGGGTCTGCAACTCGGCGGCATAAGCGGCGCCGCGGTTGGGCAGCGTGGGGAAGTCGCTCTTGGTTATTTTCAGGTTTTCGAAGACGACCGTGCGCATGACCTTGTCCACCTGTGTCCGCGCGGTCGCGAAGACGACGCCAAACGTCTCGTCCTTGGCGCCCGTGGGCTTGATCGCCACGGCACTGCGGAACTCGATCTGGTTATCCGTCCACTTGCTTACCTGCGGCTGATAGACCAGGACGGCGGCGTTGGAAATGCTGACGTCGCGCGGCCAGGGATCGGCGGGCAATTTTGCGGCGGGCGCTGCGGACGGCGCTGGCTGTGCGGAGGCAAGCGGAGCCAGCCCCAGGGACAGCGCGACGCTCGTAGCGAACGCCAGCAGGGCTCGATAGGGGAGGCGTGTGTGCATGTTGAAAGTGTCCATTCGGTTGGTCGAACGTCGGCGGGATGTGCGTGTGCCGCGACGCGCTATTTCGGGAACATGAGTTGGACCTGCGCGCGAATCTGCCAATTGGGGCCATCGTCGGGCCTGACGACGTTGTAGTAAGCCGATAGCTGCGTGTTCACCGGGAGTTTGCCGATGTGAAAGATCTTGCCGACGCCGCCTCCCACCGGCACGGTCCATTGCTGGCTGTTCTCCGCCTTCCAATCTACGGTAAGAATGGGGGCAGTGGTCAAATACAAGCCGCCTTCGAAATTGTAATTGACGAACGGCTGGATCAGGCCGTTGTTGTACGCACCACCCTGCTCGTCGCTGCTCAGCGACCAGATGTTGTTGACCAGCACGCCGTAGACCCACGGGCTGCCCTTTTCCATGTGCAGCACGACGGCCGAAGGTCCCAACCCCCAATTCTTGTTGCCCAGCTCGTCGCGGCTATTGGTTGGGAACTGGACGACGGGACCGGCGCCCCAGATCCAGTCGCCGGGACTTGCGGGAGACAGGAACGCTGTCATCTCGATGTCGCCGATACCGCTGGCGGCCGGCGTGTCGGGCCCAAGCGTCGGCATCCAGATGACCGGAACAATCGTCCGCGTGATGACGTTCCAATCGGGACTGACGGAAATCGGGATGACCGGCTGGATGTTCAGTATGTTCTGCGTTCCCTTTTGCGGACCGAAATTGAGGTTCGTATTGTTCTGGAACGGAACGCTGATCAAGTTGCCGACCGGATTCTGAGCCAACTTGGCGAGTTCCTCGGCGCTCATTTCGCCAAAGGCCGGCCCGGCGATACCGACGGCCGCGGAAAGCACCGCCGCGCCTAACGCTTTGCAGTTCATCCGGTGATTCCCTCTTTTTTGCTGCGCGAAACTAGTGAGTTCTCGGCCGTTTCATATCATAGCAAATCGGTGCGTCGGTCCGCGCGCGCTGAGCAGACGGCCAACGGTTCTGAAATTCGTAGCGCTCGATCTCGAAAAATGGAGGAAAATGTAAAGTCGAGGTCAACGCGACGGGAGATGGAATTGAAAATTAAGTCACTTCGATTGGCGGGTGCAGCACTCGCGGCAATGTCCGTTACCGTGCCTGCTGTCGCCCAAATGCAACCGGTGTCCGACCCATGGCAATACAGCGCGTCGGTCTACGCCTGGCTGCCGGATATCGGCGGCAAGACCACCTTCCCAGCGGGCACGGGCAGCAGCATCAGCGTCGACGCGAGCCAGATTATCGACTCGCTCAAGTTCACTTTCATGGGCACGTTCGAAGCAAGGAAAGGACGCTGGGGCGTGTTCACCGATGTTGTCTACCTGGACGTCGGCGCGTCGAAGTCACAGACGCGTGACCTGATTGTCGACGGCCATCCCCTTCCTGCCGGAATTACCGCGGACGCGACGGTCGACCTGAAAGGCCTCATCTGGACGCTGGCCGGAACCTATAACCTGATGAAGGATCCCGGAGTTACGATGGACGTGCTTGCCGGCGCGCGACTGATCGACATCAAGGAGACGCTCGACTGGCAGTTCAGCGCCGATCTGGGGCCGGGATCGTTTCCTGTGCGCACGGGTACGAGCGAGGTCAAGGGCACCAAGACCGACGGCATCGTCGGCGTCAAGGGGCGGTTCAACTTCGGCGACAACCGCGAATGGTTCGTGCCCTATTATCTCGACGTCGGCACCGGCCAGACGGACCTCACCTGGCAAGCGGTCGGCGGGCTCGGCTACGCGTTCAAGTGGGGCGAGGTGTTCGCGGTATGGCGTTACCTCGACTACAACTTCAAGTCGAGTTCCAGGATCGAGGACGTGAACTTCAACGGACCCGCGCTGGGCGTCGCGTTCCGCTGGTAAACCACCTCAGGATTGTCCGATGCTCGGCCTGATGCAGAATCGTCCGCTGCTCATCTCGTCGCTGATCGAGCACGCGCGCGCCTTCCATTCGGGCGCCGAAATCGTCTCGCGGACCGTGGAAGGCCCTATACACCGCTGCACGTATGGCGACGTTCATCGCCGTGCCAAGCAGATGGCGAAGGCATTGACCGCATTGGGCGTGGCGCAAGGGGATCGCGTCGCCACGGTGGCCTGGAACGGCTACCGGCACATGGAGCTTTACTATGGCGTCTCGGGCATGGGCGCCGTGTTGCATACGATCAATCCACGGCTGTTCCCAGAGCAGATTGCCTACATCGTCGATCATGCCGAGGACAAGTACCTGTTCTTCGACCTGACGTTTGCGCCATTGATCGAAAAGCTGGGACCTCAGTTGAAGTCGGTCAAGGGCTTTGTCGCGATGACCGATCGCGCGCACATGCCCGCGCTGTCCCTGCCGAATCTGCTCTGCTACGAGGAGCTGATCGGCGCCCACGACAGCGACTATGCGTGGCCGGACTTCGACGAGAATACTGCGTCATCGCTGTGCTACACGTCAGGCACCACGGGGCATCCCAAGGGCGTTTTGTTTTCCCACCGCTCCACGGTCCTTCATTCCTACGCTGCGTGCACAGTCGACTGCCTGGGCATTTCCGCCGCGGAAACGCTGCTGCTGGTGGTGCCGATGTTCCATGTCAACGCATGGGGCATGCCCTACGCGGGAGCTCTGGCCGGCGCCAAGCTGGTGATGCCCGGGCCTGGACTTGACGGCAAGAGCGTCTACGAATTGTTGCGTGACGAGAAGGTGACGCTTGCCCTTGGCGTGCCGACAGTCTGGCTCATGTTGTTGCAGCACGCGGAGGCAAGCGGGCTCGATCCGAAGGCTGACCTCGTGCTGCGCCAGGTTGTCATCGGCGGTTCGGCCGCGCCGCGCGCGATGAGCGAGAAATTCGAAAGGAAGTTCGGTGCGTTTGTCGTGCACGCATGGGGCATGACCGAGATGTCACCTCTCGGCACGGTGTGCCGCCTTTTGGGCAAGCACGACGGCTGCACGCTGGAGCAGCGCCTCGACGTGCAGGTGAAGCAGGGCCGGCCCATATTCGGTGTCGACATGAAGATCGTCGACGATGACGGACAGGAGTTGCCGCACGACGGCAAGGCCTTCGGCAACCTGATGGTCCGCGGCCCGTGGATCTGCAGCGGCTACTACAAGGGCGACGGCGGGGAAATTCTCGACGCGGACGGGTATTTCGACACTGGTGACGTCGCCACCATCGACGCCGACGGGTACATGCAGATCACGGACCGGTCGAAGGACGTGATCAAGTCCGGCGGCGAATGGATTTCGTCGATCGACCTCGAAAACGCGGCGATGGGACATCCGGGAGTCGCCGAGGCGGCCGTGATCGGCGTTGCCCATCCGAAGTGGCAGGAGCGGCCGTTGCTGGTCATCGTGAGGAAACCGGGCACGGACGCGACACGCGAGGACGTGTTGCAATTCATGCAAGGCAAGGTCGCGCGCTGGTGGCTGCCCGATGACGTGGCCTTCGTCGCGGAGTTGCCGCATACGGCGACCGGCAAGCTGCTCAAAACCAAGTTGCGCGAGACTTTCAAGGAGTACCGCTTGCCCGACGGCCCGCTGCGGGATTAACGGCGCCGCCGGAGCATCGGGGAGGGGGCCGGTTCGTAGTTCAGCGAATCGGAGAGAATCGACAACGCACGGAGGACGCAATCATGGCGGATGCAGCCGAACCTGGCCTGCGCAAGGCGGGCGGATGGGTGATCGTATGGGGCGTGGCGCTGATCGTGGCGGGAATCGTCGCCATCGTGGAACCCGCCGTGGCAGCGGTTGCGACCGCGCTGCTGTTGGCGTGGGTGTTCGTATTTGCGGGTGTGGTGGAACTCGTCTACGCGTACCAGCAGCGTGCACACGACGGCCTTGCATGGAAGGTCATTTCCGGTCTTTCGTTGCTGGCGCTGGGCGCGTACATGCTGGTATTTCCGATCGCCTCCATCGCCACGCTCGCTCTGCTGATCGCGTGCTTCCTGGCGGCCAGCGGCGTCAGCAGCGTGTTGCTCGCGTTCAGGCTGCGTCCCCGGCGGGGATGGGGATGGGTGCTGTTCGACGGCGCACTGTCGATCGCCATAGCCATAATGATTGCCTCGGGCTGGCCGCAGAACTCGATCGATTTCGTCGGCATTCTGGTAGGGTTCTGCCTGATTTCCGGCGGAATCTGGCGGATCATGCTGGGTCGCGCGTTGCGCACGGACAATCCGCTGGGCTGATGCAACGGGACGAAGTCGCGCAATCGCGATGGTGCAAAAAGCGCGGCCCGGGCAAACGCGGGCCGCGCGTCGTGTTTACGATCGCGCCGCCATCCCCTGTGCGCGCAATCCATCGAGCGACGTACTCATCGTCAAAGCCTGCGGATCGATCCTGACGTGAATCAGCGCGGGCCTCGAAGCGGCCAGCGCGCGCTGGAACGCCGGCGCGAACTCGTCGGTGCGCACGACGGTCTCTCCTGCGGCGCCGTATGCCCTCGCCAACGCCGCGAAATCCGGATTGCGCAGGTCCGTACCCGAAACGCGTCCGGGGTAGGTCCTCTCCTGGTGCATCCGAATGGTCCCGTACATGCCGTTGTCGATGACCACGAAAATCACCGCCAGGTTGTATTGGACGGCGGTGGCCAGTTCCTGGCCGTTCATGAGGAAACAGCCGTCGCCGTTCCAGGAGACAACCACGCGCCCAGGGCAGGCGGCCCGGGCTGCGATAGCCGCCGGCACGCCGTACCCCATGGCGCCGGAGTAGGGCGCGAGTTGGGTGCGGAACCCGCGGTAACGAAACAGACGATGCATCCACGTCGAATAGTTGCCGGCGCCGTTGGTGACGATCGCGTCCTCGGGCAAGTGGGCATCCAGCCACTGCGCGACCTGCCACATGTCGACATCTCCCGGTACCGCGCGGGGCGCGCGCCATGCGTCGTAGTCCGCGCGGGCGCTGCTCAGGAGCTCGCGCCGCCCAGGGGCTGACGGCAACGATTGCGCCGCCATTGCAGCGAGAAAGGCACCCGGCGTGGCGTTGATGGCCAGCACCGGTTGATAGACGCGGCCGAGTTCGTCGGCCCCCGGATGCACGTGAATCAGCGACTGCGACGGCGTCGGCACGTCAAGAAGCGTGTAGCCCGACGTCGTCATCTCGCCCAACCGCTCGCCGATCACCAACAGGACGTCCGCTTCGCGCACGCGTGCAGCGAGCTTGGGATTGATGCCGATTCCCACGTCCCCGGCATAGTTGGGGTGGCGGTTGTCGAAGAGATCCTGGCTGCGAAACGCGCAACCCACCGGCAACTCGGCGTTCTCCGCGAGGCGCCGCAACGCGGCGCATGCATCCGCATCCCAGCGGCTGCCGCCGGCGATCACCAGCGGCCGCGCTGCGTTGGCAAGGAGGGCGCACGCGGCAGCGACCTGCCCGGCATCGGGGGCCGAGATGACCGCGTCGACGCGCGCCGCGTCCGCACAGGCGGCGCGTGCGGTAAGCATGTCCTCGGGAAGCGCCAGCACGACGGGACCGGGGCGGCCGGACATCGCGACCCGATACGCATGCGCCAGGTATTCCGGAATGCGATCTGCGCGATCGATCTGGGCAACCCATTTGGCGACGCTGCCGTACATCTGGCGATAGTCGATTTCCTGGAACGCTTCGCGGTCGACCATGTCGCCACCGACCTGGCCGACGAAGACGATCATCGGCGTGGAATCCTGCGCCGCCGTGTGAATGCCGATGGCCGCGTTCGCCGCGCCAGGGCCGCGGGTCACAAACGCGAGTCCGGGGCGGCCGGTAAGCTTGCCATGGGCGTCCGCCATGTACGCGGCGCCGCCCTCCTGACGGCAAATGATGAACTGGAACCGGTCGCGGACCCCGTACATCGCGTCGAGGACAGCCAGGTAACTCTCGCCGGGAACGCCGAAAGCGAGGCTGGCGCCTTGCGCGAGCAGGCCGGCGACGAGGATCTCGCCGCCCGTACGGGAGGTGATGGCGGGTGTCGGCACGTGCGCGGGCCAGAGTTCGATGGAGCAGATTCTACGCGACGGGCGACGACGCCTCTCCTATAATCGCCGGCAACCTGTCCCGCCCCAGACGAATGCCTACCTACGACACCCTGCACGACGCATCGCTGTTCGCCGCGATCGGCCTCATGTTCGCCATCATCACAATGCGACGGGCGCGGCCCCTGCGCAAGGGCATGGTGGTCATGGTCGTGCTGATGGCGCTGGGCCTAGTGATGATCTCGTTGCTGGTTCGCTACGGCGACGGCATGGACAGCAGGATACTGGTGATGACGCTGCGCGAAGTCGCGCTGCTCGTCATCACATTCGCGCTGGTCCGCATCGGCGTCATCTTCCTGTTCGAGGTGCTGCTCGCCCGCGCGGCCGTGCCGCGAATGATGGCCGACGTACTGCTGGTGGTCACGCTGCTCGTCTACGCCATCTTCCGGATGAACGAGATCGGCGTGAATCTGGCCAGCCTCATCACGACATCAGCGGTGTTGACCGGCGCCATCGCATTTTCGATGCAGGCGATGCTGGGCAACCTGTGGGGCGGCATCGCGTTGCAGGCCGACAACACCTGCCGGCTCGGAGACTGGATACGCGTCGACGGCGTGGTCGGGCAGATCATCGGCATCCGCTGGCGCTGTCTGGCCGTCGCCACCAACGACGGTGAAACGGTGATGATGCCCAACGCGCAGCTGGTCAACAGCCGCGTGACCGTCCTGGCGCGGCGGGGCGACCTGAAAATCCCGTGGCGGCGCGCCGTCGAATTCTTCGTAAGCTACAACACGCCACCGTCGCAAGTGATTTCCGTGGTCGAGGCTGCGTTCGCACGCGCGGAGATACCGAATGTCGCTAACGAGCCACGCGTGCTGTGCACGTGCCGTCTGTTCGATGACAACGCGATTCGCTACGCTGTTCTGTACTGGTTGACGGACCTGGCAATGGAACAAGTCACGGACTCCGAGGTGCGCGCCCATATTTTCGCGACGCTGACGCGTAACCACATGGAAATTCCGCTGCCGCACCGCGTGCTGCTTACGCCCGACGCGGTGAGCGCGCAGCACGACGCCACGATCAGCCGGGAAATGGCAAATCGCCTGGAGGTTCTGGGCCGCCTAAATCTATTCGGGGCACTGACCGACGGCGAGCGGCGCGCGCTCGCGGCGGAATTGAAGGACGAGCCTTATCTGAAAGGCGACGTCATTTCGCGCGAGGGCGAAGTCTCCGACTCGCTGTTCATCCTGGCATCGGGCAGCGTCGAGATCGTGCGCAAGGGAACCGACGCCAACGGCGAAAGGCAACACCTCGCGGACCAGAGCGCCCCAAATCATTTCGGCGAGATGGGCCTGCTCACCGGGCAGGCACGAATCGCTACGGTAATCGCCCGCGACCAGGTGCTGTGCTATCGCCTGGAGAAACGCGGATTCGACGCGATCCTCAAGGCCCGCCCGGAAATCGCCGAAGCCATGTCCCAGGTGGTTGCCGCGCGGTACGCGGCCAACGACGCCACGCTGCAGGCGCTGGACGATGTTGCGCGACGCAAGCGCGCGACAGGATCCGCCAGCGAACTGCTGCGCAAGATCCGGGTCTTCTTCGATCTGGGACAGTGAGGGCGCAATGAGCGGAGGTGAGGGCGGCAGTCGGCGCGCTCCCGTCGTCCCCGGTGCGCGCCATCAGCGGCCGTTGACGATGTCCTCGCGCTTGACCAGGAACACGCAATCCTCGGTATCGGCCGTAGCAAGCCATACGAACGGCAGGCGCGGAAACGCAAGCTCCGCTGCGGCGCGATTGTGGCCGAGTTCGACGACCAGCGTCCCGCCCGGATTGAGGAAGCGCGGCGCCTCCTTGACGATCTCGCGCACCGCCTCCAGTCCGTCTTCGCCACCCGCCAGCGCCAGTTTTGGTTCGTGACGATACTCGTTGGGCAGTTCGTCCATCGCCATCGTGGTGACGTACGGCGGATTGCTGATGATGAGATCGTAGGTCTTCTCCGGGAGATTGGCGAAGAGATCCGAGCGGATGAGATTGATTCTGTCAGCCAGCGCATAGTCGCTGACGTTGCGCTGCGCTACCGCAAGCGCCGCCGACGAGATATCCACGGCGTCGACGTCGGCCACCGGATAGGCGTGCGCAAGCAGGATCGCAAGGCAGCCCGATCCGGTGCACATGTCGAGCGCAGTCTGTACCAGCCCCGCGGGACCCACATAGGATGCGAGTCCGCCTGGCATCAATTCCGCGATGAACGAGCGCGGAATCAGAACCCGCTCGTCCACGTAGAAACGGAAATCACCGAGCCAGGCCTCGTGCGTGAGATAGGCGGCGGGAACCCTTTCTTCGATCCGCCGCGTGAACAGCTGGCCAAGCGTTGCCCGCTCGGCTTGCGTCAGCTTGGCATCGAGGAACGGCTCGAGCCGGTCGAGCGGCAGGTGCAGCGCGTGCAGCAGCAGGTAGGCGGCCTCGTCATAGGCTTCGTCGCTGCCGTGCCCGAAGTGGAGCTTCGCCTCGCCGAAGCGCGACACGGACCAGCGCAGCCAGTCGCGCAGCGTCTCGAGCTCGCCTGACGGAACGGAGCTCATGTCAGGAGCCGCGTCAGGATTCCGCGGTATATCGCGGCCAGGGGTTCGAGATCGGCGACGCGCACGCGCTCGTCAAGCTTGTGGATGGTCGCATTCACCGGTCCCAGCTCAATGACCTCGGGGCAGATATCCGCGATGAACCGGCCGTCCGAGGTGCCGCCCGTGCAGGAAAGCGACGGCACGCGACCCGTGACCTCGCGAATGGCTTGCGCAGCCACGTCGGCCAACCTGCCGCGAGGCGTCAGGAACGGCTTGCCCCATCCGGTCCAGGTCACGTCGCAAGGAAGTTCGTGGCGTCGGAGCACGTCCTCGAACCGCTGCTGCAGCGACTCGCGCGTACTTTCGGTGGAGTGGCGGAAATTGAACTGCACGTCCAGCGTGCCGGGAATGACGTTGTTGGCGCCGGTGCCCGCGTGGATGTTGGAACACTGCCACGTGGTCGGCGGAAAATACTCGTTGCCCGCATCCCATTGCATCGCAGCGAGTTCGGTCAGCACCGGTGCGACGAGGTGGATTGGATTTCGTGCGAGGTGTGGATACGCGATGTGGCCCTGCACGCCCTGCACGGTCAGCGTGCCGGAAAGCGTGCCGCGCCTGCCGTTCTTGATCATGTCGCCCAGGTCGTCGACGGACGAAGGTTCTCCAACCACGCAATAGTCGATCGTCTCTCCGGCGGCCGCCAGGCGCTCGACAACCTTTGCCGTGCCATCGACGGAAGGGCCTTCCTCGTCGGACGTGAGCAAGAGCGCGATGGAACCTGCCGTGGCGGGATGGACGGCGAGGAATCCTTCGATGGCGGTGATGAACGCCGCCAGGGAACTCTTCATGTCGGCCGCGCCGCGCCCATAGAGGTAGCCGTCGCGAAGCGTGGGCACAAACGGGTCGGAGTGCCATGCGCCGACGGGACCGGTGGGCACGACATCCGTGTGACCCGCGAAACAGACCACCGGATGCGAGCTGCCGCGGCGTGCCCAAAGATTGGTGACGCCGTTGACGACCAGCGTATCGCAGTGGAAGCCGAGTGGGGCGAGACGATCGGCAAGGAGCGCCTGGCAGCCGGCGTCTTCGGGTGTGACGGAGCGCCGCGCGATCAGGTCTCGGGCAAGCGCCAGCGTCGGCAAGGCGGCGGTGTCCATGCCGCGATGTTAGCAAATTGGCGAAGGCGGCCGGCGCTATCGGCCGATACTTCCTTAGTGCGCCTGGTCGAGCAATTCGGTGTTGATCGTCATCGTCGCGAAATCGGCGCCGATGCGTCGCTGCTCGGTCTTCGGGTCCGCCTCCATCGCGTCCACGCGCGAGGAGGGGCTGTTCTGGTTGATCTGCCAGGCAAGGTTGGTCGGCGAGTCGGAGGCGGTCATCGCCTCGTCGTAGGTGAGCACGCCGTCGAGATAGAGGCGACACAGCGCCTGCTCGAACGTCTGCGATCCTGGGTACAACGACTGTTCCATCGCCTCCTTGATCTGCGGGAACTCGCCGTTCTTGATGAGTTCCGCGATCAGCGTCGTGTTGAGCAGGATCTCCACGGCGGGCTGCTGCTCGCCGTCGCGATTGCGCACGAGTCGTTGCGACACAATGGCGCGCAGGCCGATCGAGAGGTCGGACAGGACCGCCGCGCGTGCGTCGTGCGGGAAGAGATTGATGATGCGCGACAGCGCGTGGTAGCTGTTATTGGCGTGAATCGTGGACAGGCACAGGTGTCCGGTCAGCGTGTGCAGCAGCGCCTGTTGCATGGTTTCTTTGTCGCGGATTTCGCCGATCATGATGAGATCGGGCGCCTCGCGCAGCGCGTTCTGCAGGGCCATCACGTAATTCACCGTGTCGACTCCGATCTCGCGCTGATTGACCACGCTCTGCTTGTGCTCGAACAGGTACTCGATCGGGTCCTCGATGGTCAGGATGTGGCCGGGGCGGTTGGCGTTGCGGTAGTCGATCATCGCCGCCAGCGTCGTCGACTTGCCCGACCCGGTGGACCCGGCTACCAGCACCAGGCCGCGCTTCTCCATGACCAGGTCGAGGAGCACGGGCGGGAGCTTCAGGTCCTCGTACGGCGGGACGTTGCTGCGCACGTAGCGAATGACCAGCGAGATGGTCCCGCGCTGGCGAAAGATGTTGACCCGGAAATTACCGACGCTGCGGTCGAGGTGGGAGAGGTTCATCTCCATCTCGTTTTCGAACTCGCGCGCCTGCTCCTTGGACATCAATTCATAGGCGATGCGGCGTACCGTTTCGATGTCCATCGGCTGCGTGGACACCGGCGCGACCACGCCGTTGATCTTGATATTGATTGGCGCGCCACACGAAATGAACAGGTCCGAAGCCTGTTTTTCGGCCATCAGCTTGAACAGTCGGTCGAGATACATGGGAGCGCCTCGAAAGCTACAATGCGGTTATCGCGGATCGCGGAAGACGGCGACAGCAGCTATGATAATGTCATGAAGTGACTGGAATTTCCACCCTTTGGACGGCCCGGACGTCCCGCGCAGCCACCCGGCATCCTTTCAACTGACCGCCGCCCTTCGGTGCCGTCGCCGCAGGACGCGCAACGAATAGGCCAATCTAAGCAAGTTTCATGCTCGCAATCATCGGTGGTACCGGTCTGACCCGCCTGTCGACACTGCAGGTGGCGCATCGCGAAGTTGTGCGCACTCCCTACGGGGATCCTTCGTCGGCGCTGCTGTTCGGCCAGATTGCCGGCCGCGACGCGATGTTCCTGGCCCGGCACGGGCACGGCCACACCATACCGCCGCATCGCGTGAACTATCGCGCCAACCTGTCCGCGTTGCAGCAGCGCGGGGCGACGGCCGTGGTGGCGGTGGCGTCGGTCGGCGCGATTGCCGCCAACCGCCCGGGCGAGCTGGTGCTCCCGCATTCGCTCATCGACTACACGTCGGGGCGCGAGACGACCTACTTCGACGGCGGCGACCGGACGGTTGTGCATATCGACTTCACGCATCCCTACACGCCGGAACTGCGCGCCAAGTGTCTGGCGGCCGCGCGCTCAGCCGGCATCGGCCTTCACGATGGGGGCGTCTACGGCTGCGTGAACGGCCCCCGCCTCGAGACCTCAGCAGAGATCGACCGCATGGACCGGGACGGCGCGACGCTGGTCGGCATGACGGGCATGCCCGAGGCGACGTTGGCGCGCGAACTCGGCCTGTCCTATGTTTCGGTCTGCGTCGTCGTCAATCACGCCGCGGGCCGGGGCGACAGCGCGCAGGCGATTTCGATGGCAGGCATCACAGGCGTGCTCGAGGCGGCGATGGATCGCGTGCGCACGCTGCTCGAGCATGTCGCACCGCTGGTTCCATTACCTGCCGGGGAGAGAAAATGATTCGCGATGTGTTGCGGATGGGTGACCCGCGTCTCTGGGAACGCTCATCGGAGGTCACGCAGTTCGGCACGGCGGAACTGGCTGCGCTTCTCACGGACATGCGCGACACGATGCGTGCACTCAATGGCGCAGGCCTGGCGGCGCCGCAGATCGGCGTGCCGCTGCGCGTCGTGATCTTTGGGATGGAACACAACCCCCGGTACCCGGACGAGGACCCGGTTCCCTACACGGAACTCGTCAACCCCGTGCTGACGCCTTTGAGCGACGAGACCGAGGAGGGGTGGGAAGGCTGCCTGTCGGTGCCCGGATTTCGCGGCGTCGTGCCGCGCTGGACGCGTCTGCGTTACACGGGTTTCGACCCGAACGGCGTTCCCATCCGGCGCGAGTGCACGGATTTCCATGCCCGGGTGGTGCAGCACGAGTGCGATCATCTCGACGGCATCCTGTACCCGATGCGCATCGTCGACATGCGCCAGTTCGGCTTCACCGACGTGCTCTTCCCGGACATGGAGGGCGTCGACGCCGACGAATGACGGCGGGAAGGCCTACAGGCGCAGTTCCTCGAACAGTGCAGTCTCCAAGCGCAGCAGTGCCTGCTCGTCATGCAGCCGGGCGCCGTCGATCAGGAAGACGTCCTCCGCGCGTTCGCCCAACGTGTTGATCTTGGCGCTGACCACGTTGACGTTGGCGCGGGCCAGCGTATAGGCGATCCTGGACAGCAGTCCCGGACGGTCGCCGGCCACGACTTCGAGGATGTAGTGCGTGCCCTTGTCGTCGGGGAAGATCTGGACTTCCGGCGTCAACGGGAAGTGCTTCAACTGACGCGAGATGCGGCCACCGGTCGGGACCGCCAAGGGCGCCTGCTCCGACAGCAACCGCGACAATTCAAATTCGATCAACTGGATGGTGTCGCGGTAAGAGGCGTTCGGGTTGGTCGGATCGAGCACCGCAAACGTATCCAGCGCGTAGCCCGCCTTCGTGGTGTGGATCTTGGCCTCGACGATGGACAGGCCCGACCTGCCGAAAAAGCCGCAGATCCGCGCGAACAGGTCCTTCTGGTCGGGCAGGTAGACGAGCACCTGCAGGCCGGTACCATCGCGCGCGAGCCGCGCCTTCACCACCGAGGCAGTCCCGGCGGCCCGCCAGTAGAGATGACGCGTGTGCCACGCGATTTCCTCGGACGTGTGGCGCTGAAAGTACGGAGTGTCGAGATGGCGCCACAATGCGGTTTCGGCGGCGTCCGGCACGGCATACAACCGGAGCAGGCGGCGCGCGTCTTCCCGCCTCGCCTCGACGCTGTCCATGATCGTGCGTGTAGGAGCCTCTCCCGCGAGTGCGGCCCGCGCGCCGTGGTAGAGGTCTTCCAGCAGCTTGGCTTTCCACGCGTTCCAGACTTTCGGGCTGGTACCCCGAATGTCGGCGACGGTGAGCAGGTACAGCGCCGCCAGCCGGCGCTGTGTGCCGACTTTTTTCGCGAACGCGGCCACCACGGCAGGATCGGTCAGGTCCTGCTTTTGCGCGGTTGCAGACATCATCAGGTGTTCCTGCACCAGCCACCCGACCAGCTCGCTGTCGTATCCGGACAGGCCGTGCTCGCGACAGAAGCGCCGCGCGTCGCGCGCGCCCAGCTTCGAATGGTCGCCACCGCGCCCCTTCGCGATGTCGTGGAACAGCCCGGCGAGATACAGCACTTCGCGGCGCTCGAAATCGGCCATCAGGCGCGAACACGTCGGATATTCGTGCGCATGCTGTGCCTCGGTGAAGCGGCGCAGATTGCGGATCACCATCAGGATGTGTTCGTCGACGGTGTAGACGTGAAAAAGATCGTGCTGCATCTGGCCCACGATGCGCCCGAACATCGGCACATACTGGCCGAGGATTCCGAACAGGTTCATGCGGCGCAACTCGTGCAGCAGTCCGAGGCCGATGCGGAACATCTCGATGAACCGCGCGCGGTTGGCGGGGTCGCGCCGGAACGACGCGTCGATGAGCCGCCGGTTCCGCCACAGCGCCCGCAGCGTGCGCGCCGTCATGCCCCTCAGCGCGCGGTGCTTCTGCATCATCAGGAACGCATCGAGCATGGCCGAAGGGCGCTTCGCGAACAGGCTTTCGTCGCGCATGTCGAGCAGTTCGTCCACCGTCTGGAATTCGGCATCGAGAGGGACCGGCGTCGTGGCAGCCGGGTGCAGCCGCGCATGCAGGTTCTGCAGCAGGATGATGTTGACCTGCCGCACCAGCTTGGCGGCCCGGTAATAGCGCTGCATCAGCTGCTCGCTGGCCCGCTTCGCCGGCGTGTCGGCCATGTCGAGCTGTTTAGCCAGCGCCGCCTGCTGGTCGAACACCAGTCGATCCTCGCGCCGGCCGGACAGGTAGTGCAGGCGCACGCGGATCGCGCCGATGAACCGTTCCTGCCTGGAAACGGCGCGCGCCTCCGCGATGGTCATCAGCCCGTGCCGCGCGAGTTCCACCCACGAAGTCCCCAGTCCGGCGGCACGGCTGATCCACAGCACCGTCTGCAGGTCGCGCAGGCCGCCAGGGCCTTCCTTGACGTTGGGCTCAAGGTTGTAGATAGCGTCATTGAACTTCTGGTGGCGCTGCTGTTGCTCGAGGGCCTTGGCGGCATAGAAACTGCGCACGTCCATGCTTGCCTCGAACATGGCGCGGAAGTCCCGCAGCAACCGGCGCGAGCCATGAAGAAAGCGGTTTTCCAGCAGGCTCGTGCGAATCGTGGTGTCGCCGGCCATCTCCGATCCACACTGGCCCACCGTCCGGACGGCATGGCTCAGTTCGACGCCGATGTCCCACAGCGTCGCGAAGTAGCGCTCGATGGCCGCGGCGGGAGCTTGCCCCTGTTCCGGCAGCAGGATCAGGACGTCGACGTCGGAATGCGGGAAAAGCTGGCCGCGGCCATAGCCCCCGACCGCAAGCAGGGCCAGATCCGCGGGCATGCTCGATTCGCGCCAGACATCGCGCACGACGCGGTCGACCAGGCGCGCGTGTTCTCGCAGCAATTTCGGCGTGTCGGGCTTGGCGAAAAACGCCTGGCGCAGCGCCTCCCGTCCGCGTTTCAGCTCGTCGCGCCAGAAGCCGAGGCGAGCCCCAGCCATCGGAATGCCGGCCCCGTCGTCCGCGGCAGTGGCTGCAAGCGATGGCGCGGACGCCATGGCTGCCGGAATCAGGCCACCGGCGGCGGCAGGGGAGCGCCGGCGGAGGTCGTGAGCACATCGACGCCGGTTTCGGTGACCAGCACGGTGTGCTCCCACTGCGCGGAGAGCGAATGATCGGCGGTGACGATCGTCCAGCCATCGGCCAGGCAGCGAATGCCGGGCCTGCCGGCGTTGATCATCGGCTCGACTGTGAAAATCATCCCCGGCAGCAGCTTGAGCCCCGTGCCCGCGCGTCCGTAGTGGAGCACCTGCGGGTCCTCGTGGAACTGCGTGCCGATGCCGTGGCCGCAGAATTCGCGCACGACGGAAAAGCCATGGCCCTCGGCGAATTTCTGGATCGTGGAACCGATGTCGCCCAGATGCGCGCCGGGGCGCACGGCACGGATTCCGCGCCACATCGCCTCATAGGTGATCTCGGCCAGGCGCCGCGCCTGGATGGACGGCTTGCCCACATAGAACATGCGACTCGTGTCGCCGTGGTAGCCGTCCTTGATCACGGTGACATCGACGTTGACGATGTCGCCGTCCTTCAGTTTCTTGTCGCCGGGGATGCCATGGCACACCACGTGGTTCACCGACGTGCACAGCGACGCGGGGTAGGGCGTGTGGCCTGGTGGCGCGTAGTTGAGCGTGGCCGGGACCGTCCCCTGCTGGTTCACCATGTAATCGTGGGCGAGGTCGTTGATGGCGCCCGTGGTGATGCCGGGGTTCACGTGCGGCGTCAGGTAATCGAGCAGCTCGGAGGCAAGGCGTCCGGCGACGCGCATGCCTTCGATGTCGGCGGCGGATTTGAGATGAACGGACATAGGGTCGAGTGGGCTACGCGCGCAGCAGTTCGTTGATGCTGGTCTTCGAACGCGTCTTCGCGTCCACCTGTTTGACGATCACCGCGCAGTACAGGTTGCAGCCTCCTTCGCCCGAAGGCAGGCTGCCGGCAACGACGACCGAGCCCGCCGGCACGCGTCCGTAGCTCACCTCGCGAGTGGCGCGATTGTAGATCTTCGTACTCTGGCTGATGAACACGCCCATGCCGAGTACCGAGTTCTCCTCGACGACTACGCCTTCCACCACCTCCGAGCGTGCGCCGATGAAGCAGTTGTCCTCGATGATCGTCGGATTGGCCTGCAGCGGCTCGAGCACGCCGCCGATGCCTACGCCGCCCGACAGATGCACGTTCTTCCCGATCTGGGCGCAGGAGCCGACCGTGACCCACGTGTCAACCATCGTGGCCTCATCCACGTACGCGCCGATGTTCACGAACGACGGCATCAGCACGACGTTGCTGGCGATGAACGCGCCGCGCCTGACCACGGCCGTCGGGACCACGCGAAAGCCGCCCGCGGCGAAGTCCGCTTCCGTGTAGTCGTCGAATTTGCTCGACACCTTGTCGTAGAACTGCGGCAGCCGCGGTCCGCCCGGCGTTGCCGCGCCCGGCGACGCGACGATGCGGTTGTCGCGCAGCCGGAAGGACAGCAGGACCGCCTTCTTCAGCCATTGCCGCGTGACCCATTGTCCGTCGATTTTCTCGGCGACGCGCGCGCGCCCGGTGTCGAGCTCGGCAATGGCGTGCTCCACGGCATCGCGCACGGCCGGTGGCGCCGCGGCCGGAGACAGCTCGGCGCGCCGCTCCCACGCGGCATCGATCGTTTCGGACAACGAACCCATTGGAAATCCGCAGAAAAACCGCCATTTTAGCGCGAGTTGGCGGGATTCCCGGTTTGCCCCGCCTTCACATGGCCTTGAAGCGGTGCGCGAATGTGCGCGATACGGTTAGCTTCTCTCCGCGATCGCGCAGGCTGATGATGGGCTGGTCGCGCCAATCGCGTTCGATTTTCGCGATGGCCCGCAGGTTGATGATGGTCGCGCGATGAATTTGCCAGAACGCTTCCGGGTCCAGTTCCTCGAACAGTTCCTTGATCGGTTTCTTGATGTGCGCGTCTCCTGCAGCGGTGACGACCTTGGTGTATTTGTCCTCCGCCTGGAAATACAGCACATCGTCGGTAGCGATCAGCTTCATCGCGTTTCCAAGGGAGGCGCGGATCCACTTGAGATAGCCGCCTCCCTCGTGTGAAGCGAGTCGTGCGAGGACCGCGGACAGGTCGAGCGGCGCGCTGGCGAGCCGCGACTTGAGGCGCGCGACGACCTTGGCGATGCGCTCGGGAGTGACCGGCTTCAGCAGGTAATCCACCGCGCCTTCGTCGAACGCGGCGACCGCGTATTCGTCATAGGCGGTGACGAATACCGCATGACAGCGGCCGGCCAGCGTATGCGCGACTTCCACGCCGGTCTTGACCGGCATGCGAATGTCGAGGAAGACGATGTCGGGTCGGTGCACTTCGTATTGCGCGAGCGCTTCGGCGCCGTTGGCGGCCTCCGCGATCACCGCCAGTTCCGGCCACGCTTCCGCAAGCCGCGCTTTCAATTGCGCGCGCAGCATTGCCTCGTCGTCGGCAATCAGGGCAGTGGGCATCGCTCAGTGGCTTCAGGGCGCGAATGGGATCGACAGCGTCGCGTGTGTTCCGCCGGGCGCGTCATGCACGAGAGTAAACGAGCCGTGGCCGCCGTACAACGCCCCGAGCCGCTCGCGCACGTTGGACAGTCCGACGCCGTCGCCCGGCTGGACCGGGACCGCGTCGCCGCGCCCGCTGTCGGTCACCGTCACCTGCAGCAGCGTCCCCTCGTGTCGCGCGGTGACTGTGATGGCGCCGCCGTCTTCCGCTGGCTCGACGCCATGCTTGACGGCGTTCTCGACCAGCGAAATCAGGAGGTTCGGCGGAAACGGATGTTCGGCCAGGTCCGCCGGCACGTCGATGGTGAAGGCGAGCCGCGCGCCCATTCGCATCTTGAGGATGTTGAGGTACGCCGCGGCGAGGCCAACCTCCTTGCCCAGCGTCGTCGAGCTCGCGCGCAGTTGTGGCAACGCGGCGCGCAGGTATTCGATCAGGTGCGACAACAGCTTGCCGGCCTGCTTTGGATCGGTTTCGGTCAGATATTGGACGGACGCCAGCGTATTGAACAGGAAGTGCGGTTCCACCTGCGCCTGCATGAGCTTCAGTTCCGCCTCGACGGCATGCTTGGACATCAGCAGGCGCGCCGCTTCCGCCTGATGCAATACCGCGGCCTGATGCGCTTCGCGGAACCGGAACAGGAACACCAGCCCGACGCAGCAGCCCAGTACGAACGCGGAAAATCCCGTGCCCAGGAACTGGCCGACTCGCTGCCGCGCCTGAGCGACCTTGTAGGCTTCGTCGCCAACGGCGTAGCCCTTGATGGCCACAAGCAGCACGAGGCCCACCAACGTTCCAATGAGCACGGCCCCGACCAGACGCCGGATGGGATGATCGTAATCCCATGGTCTGGCCGCGTTCACCGCGTAGGCGATGCACAGCCCCAGCGATTGCGCGGAAATGAACGGGTGCCAGAACGGCCGCATGTCCTCGATCGAAAGGATCCCGGCGACACCCGTATTGATGGTGACCAGAAGCAATATGGTCAGCCAGGACGCCTGGAAGCCGCGGGCGAGCATGGCGGTGAGCCCAGGGCTGACGTTTGGAGTTTGGGTGGTCGTTGTCATGAGCGGCATTTTGGGGCCGACGCGGCGGCGCCAAGGACCCTTCCGACAGGACGCTACCGACAGGGACGAAGCGCGCCGCAGGCGTCCGAAAGGGTCAGAGCCGCCGGGCGAAGGCCACGACGCGATCGATTGCCTCGGCACACTCGGCGGCAGGCGCCACCAGCGCCAGCCTGACCCGGTCCCGACCTGGATTGGATCCATGGGCGTCGCGGGCAAGGAAACTGCCGGGAACGACAGCCACGTTTTCCTCGGCAAGCAGCCGCAGCGCGAATTGTGTGTCGTCGATCGGGGTTCGCGCCCAGAGATAGAACGCCGCATCAGGCATGGCGCAAGATAACCAAGGCGAGAGCATCGGCTGCAGCGCCGCGAACTTGGCCGCGTACTCGGCGCGATTGGCGATCACGTGTGCTTCATCGTTCCATGCGGCGATGCTGGCGGCCGCGACCGCGGGCGACATGGCCGCGCCATGATAGGTGCGGTACAGCAGGAACGCCTTCATCAACGCGGCGTCTCCCGCCACGTAACCGGAGCGCAGTCCGGGTGCATTGGAACGCTTCGACAGGCTGCCGAAGACGGCGAGGCGCGGATACCCGTCGCGCCCCAGCGTGCGCGCCGCGGCGAGCGCCCCGAGCGGCGGGCGTGTCTCGTCGAAGAATATTTCCGAATAGCACTCGTCCGACGCGATCACGAAGCCATAGCGGTCGGAAAGGGCGAACAGCTCGCGCCACTCGGCGAGGCCGAAAACGCGGCCCGTCGGGTTGTCGGGCGAACAGACGTAGAGCAGCTGCGTGCGTGCCCAGACGTCCTCCGGCACGCCCTGCCAATCGTGCGCGAACGATGCGGCCGCATCGGCGTTGACGCACCAGGTGGTTGCACCGGCGAGCAGCGCCGCGCCCTCGTAGATCTGGTAGAACGGATTCGGAACGACGACGGTGGCGCCGTCGCGCGTATCGTCGATGACGGTCTGCGCGAACGCGAACAGCGCTTCGCGGCTGCCGAGGACCGGCAGCACCTGCGTCGCCGGATCCAATGGCGGGAGCGCGTGCCGCCGCGAAAGCCATCCGGCAATGGCCTCGCGCAGCGCGGGCGAACCCATCGTCATGGGATAATTCGCGAGGCCCGGCCCTCCGGCGCTCAGCGCATCGAGCACCAGGGTCGGCGTCGGATGTTTGGGCTCGCCGATGGCGAGGCTGATCGCGCGCTTGGCGGGATTGGGCGTGATGCCGGCAAACAGCGCGCGCAGCCGTTCAAACGGATAGGGGTGCAGCAGCGCAAGACGGGGATTCACGCAAAGGTCCGTGCCGAAAACGATCGATTATAGCGGCGTGCCGCAGGAGGTTCTTGTCCCTTGGTAAACCCGGTGCTGAACTCGCCTTGGGGATCGCGCGCGCTATCCAGCGTCGCGGGTCTCGCAGTACTGCTGGCCGCTGCGCTGCTCGCGATCGTCGTCGCGTGGTGGGGCTGGCGCGCGTTCGGTCCGGCCCCGGTTGCCTTCGTGCCCGCCGCAGTGCAGGAGCCGGCGCTGGTGTTGCTCGCTTCGGGCCTGTTCGCGGCGCCCGCGACTGCGCCGGCGGCGACCGACGCGCCCGCCCGCGCGGTCGCCGGCGACGTGCGCCTGCTCGGCGTGCTTGCCGAGGACGGGGACAGGGGCTTCGCATTGTTCCGGACGCCGGCAGGACCGAAACTCGTTGCGGCGGGAAAACCCATTGGCGACGACGTGTCCCTCGTTTCCGTTCAGCGCGACGGCGTCACCGTGCGCGATGCCAATGGCGAACGTCGCCTTGTGCTTCGCGCCGTCGCTCTACCGGCCCTGCCCAAGACCACGGCCAGGGCTGCGGCGTGCACGCCACCTTCCGGATTCAAAGGCGACACGCTGCGCCTCAACGCCGAACTTGTCGGCGGCATCATTGCGCAACCGGACGCCTGGTCCGCTCTGGCGGCGCCGGACAGCGGCGCGTTGACCGTCCGCGACGACAGCGGTTTTTCCGCAATGCTCGCGATGAAGAAGGGCGACCGCATCGAGCTGGCCAATGGCATCGCCCTGCGCGCGCCAGACGACATCGTCGCCGCCGTCTTAAGACCGCTGACGGCCGGGCAAGCAGTGCGCCTGGTGGGTTCGCGCGGCGGCGTGAAACGCGAATGGCTGCTGCTCAACGCCGGGACCTGCCCGTAGCGACGCGAAAGCCTCAACGGGTCGCGCGCGCAGGCAGCCAGTTCAGCAACCCAAGCGGATCGGCGATCCAGCCGGTCGCGGGCCAAGTGTCGCTGGCTTCGCCCGTGCCGATGTACCCGTATTCGGCGACGATGGTCGGCATCCCGGCGGCGTTTCCGGCAACGATGTCACGCAGATCGTCGCCGACATACATGCACCGCGACGGTGACACATGCAAGCCGCTCGCTGCGTGCAGCAGCGGCGCCGGGTGTGGCTTCGGGTGCGGCGTGGTGTCGCCGGACACCACCGTCGATGCGCGTTCGGCCAGCGCCAGCGCGTTCACGACGGGTCCGGTGAACCGCGCGAATTTGTTGGTGACAATGCCCCACGTCATCCCGCGTTGGTCGAGGGCATCGAGGAGCTCGGCCACGCCGGTGAACAAGACGGTAGTTTCCGCGAGGCAAGCGGCATAGTGCGCGAGAAACGCTTCACGCAAGTCTTCGTAATCGGGTGCCTCCGGCGTGATGCCCATCCCGGCGCCCAACAGTCCGCGCGCGCCCGAGGATGCGTGCGCGCGCAGCAGGTTCAAAGGCACCGGCCCCAGTCCACGATCCGCGCGCACCCGGTTCAGTGCAAGCGAGAGGTCGCCAGCGGTATCGGCGAGCGTTCCGTCCAGGTCGAAGAGCACGGCATCGACCGGCAGCGGGCGCGGCACCGGCCGCGCGCCTTCAGCCTGCATGGTGCGCGTGCGCCGCAGGTTTGCGGTAAGCCGCAAGGTAATTGACCGACGTGTCGGGCTCCAGTCGATACACCTTCGTGAACGGGTTGTACGTCATGCCGATCATGTCGGCCAGGTCCAGTCCCGCGCGTCGCGCGAACGTCGCGAGCTCGGCGGGCCGCAGGAACTTGGCCCAGTCGTGCGTTCCTTTCGGCAGAATCTGCAGCAGGTATTCCGCGCCGAGGATGGCGAACGCGTAGGACTTCGGATTCCGATTGAGCGTGGAAAAGACGACGGTGCCGCCAGGAGCCGCCAGGGCCGCGCACGCCGACACGATGGCGGCCGGATCAGGTACGTGCTCCAGCAGCTCCATGCAGGTGACGACGTCGAACTTGGCCGGGGATTCTGCCGCGAGCACTTCGGCTGCCACCAGCCGGTAGTCCACTGCCACACCGGATTCGAGGCGATGCAGCTTGGCCACGCCGAGCGCCTTTTCGCCGAGATCGATGCCCGTCACCTTGGCACCCCGCACGGCCATGGACTCGGCCAGGATGCCGCCGCCGCACCCGACGTCGAGCACGTTCTTCTCCTTGATGCCACCCGTCACGCGATCGATCCAGTCCAGGCGCAGCGGATTGATCTCGTGCAATGGACGGAATTCGCTCTCCGGATCCCACCAGCGGTGCGCCAAGGCGCCGAACTTGGCGACCTCACCTGGGTCGACATTGCCGATGGCATGGTTTGTTTCGCTTGCACTCATGTTCGTTTCCGGTTGGGGGTTCAGGCAAGTTGCTGCTGCCACGCGCGCGCTCGTGCAACCAGCGCAGCCTCGTCGATCGTGGTGAGGCGGCGGTCCGCTACCACGCGTTCCCCACTCACCCATACATCGGTGACGCATTCGCGACCGGCCGCATAGGCAATGTGTGAAACCGGATCGTACATCGGCGACGTGCCGAGGCCGGACATGTCGACGGCCACAAGATCTGCTTGCTTACCGGCTTCCAGCGAGCCCGTATGTGCGTCGAGTCCCAATGCGGCCGCACCATTCAACGTAGCCATCCGAAGAGCGACGGCGGCGGGCACCGATGCGGGATTCCCGCTGGCCACCTTCGCCAGCAGGCCGGCGAGGCGCATCTCTCCCATGATGTCCAGGCGGTTGTTGGATGCGGCGCCATCGGTGCCCAGCGCGACGTTGATGCCCTGCCGCAGAAATTCGGTGATGGGCGCGATGCCGCTGGCGAGTTTCATGTTGGAACTCGGGCAATGCACCACATGGCAACGCTGTGTTGCGAGAAGCGCGATGTCAGCGGAGTCGAGGTGGACCGCGTGAATCGCGATAAAGGCCGGCCCCGTCGCGCCGAGGCGATCGAGTCGCGCCAGCGGCGTAAGGCCGGTCGCTGCAACCGATGCGTCGACTTCGTGTCGCGTTTCGGCAAGGTGGGTCTGGATGGGAATGTCGAGTTGCCGCGAGTACATGACGATCTTTTCCCACGACGCGTCACTGACGGTGTAGGGCGCGTGCGGGGCAAGCGCAAAGGCGAGCAGCGGCGCATGCTTGAATGCATCGCGCGCCGCGAGTCCCCGTTGCAGGCACGCGTCAGCGTCCGCCGCGTAAGGCGTCGCAAAGTCCAGCACCGGCATCCCCAGCAACGCACGCATGCCGGCGGTCTCATAGGCACGCGCCGCGGCATCCGGGAAAAAATACATGTCGTTGCAGCAAGTGACGCCACCCCGGAGCATCTCCGCGACGCCGAGCAGCGTACCGTCGTAGACGAATTCAGGCGCGACGAAGCGCGCCTCCAGCGGCCAGATGTGCTGTTCAAGCCAGGACTTCAGAGGCAAATCGTCCGCAACGCCGCGCATCAGCGTCATCGCCGTGTGCGTGTGCGCGTTCACGAGGCCCGGGATCAGCGCATGCGCGGGGAGGTCGAGCGTCGTACGCGGCGCGAATGTGTCATCGGCCGCTTCTGCGGGGAGCACCGCGACGATTCGTCCGCGGTCGACGATCAGCGCGTGACCGGTAAGGACTCCGGCGGGCTCAACCGGAATGATCCAGCCTGCGTCGATGCGCAGGTCAACAATTTGGGGAATCGTCATGGAAGCCACGCGCTAGTTTCGCATTTTCCAGCGCGATTCGATTGTCGGCCATTGCGACACCCGCGCGGCAGCGCGATCACAACCATTGCGTTCCAGCTTCGCGCCGATGCCATGTCGGGAACGACTCCAGCGTGAGGCGGGCCATTCGCAGCGGGCTCAGCTGCCGCCGAGCCTGTCGTCGGGTGCGTGATTGGGCGCGCGGCAGGCAGTCAACCCACGACTACCTGCCACGCGCCGCACGCACTGCGCCGACGGCGGCAGATTCGCCCGCTGCGAATGGCCCGCCTCACGCTATAGGTGGCGAATTGCATCGCGGTGTTCTGCCCGGCGCTTCGACAACCAAAAAAAAGCCCCGCGCGAAGCGGGGCCCTTTTTGCAGCAGTAGTGCGTTACTTCTTAATGATCTCGCCCTTGACTTCAACTTCCACGCGACGGTTCGGCGCGAGGCAGGCGATCAACTCCTTGGACATCTTCATGTCGCAGACCACGCCCGGGACCGGCTGGGTCTTGCCCATGCCCAACGTCTCGATCTTGTCCTTCGGGACGCCCTTGCTGACCAGGTAGTCGCGGACAGAGTCAGCGCGACGCTCGGACAGCTTCTGGTTGTACTGCTGCGTGCCGATGCGATCGGTATGGCCGGTGACCAGGACCAACTCGAGCTTCTGCACCTGGGCCAGCTTGGACAGGATCTCACTGTCAATCGCAGCCTTGCCTTCGGGCTTGAGATTGTACTTGTCGAAGTCGAACAGCGCCTTCGAGGCCAGCGTGATCTTCTGCACTTGCGGTGCCGGTGCCGGAGCAGGTGCGGGCGGCGGCGGCGGCGGCGGCGGAACAGCGGCCGGCGGCGGCGGCGGTGGCGGCTTCGGCACGAGGTCCGGATCGCATTCAATGGTCGCCATCGACGGCGCCCAATACCCGGTGCGCCAGCACAGATTGCCTGCCATTCCCTTGGTGCCGTTATAGACCCCGCTCTTTACCGTGCCATCTGTAGGCGTCGGATAGCCGTTGCAGGCGTAGCCCGTGGTGCAGGGCGCGGTGCCTGGAACATAGCCCTTTGGATCGGCCGTTTGTGCGCCGACGCTGCCGGCGAACGCCACAGCCATCGCGCCAGCAAATGCACCGCACACGTAGCGTCGAGTCATTGTTTTACCCCTTTGGCTTTGGTTTTGAACAAGTTTTATACGAACTTGCGATTTTGCGCATCACGTAAATGCCTGACGCGACAAATGCTTTGTCTCCTCAGGAAATATAGCACACGGGTTTTCGTGCCGCAAAGAAAAGGGACCCCGGGCCTGTCACGGTGGAACAACTGTCGCGGCAATACAACGCCGTGATAAAATCGCGTGCTTTCAAGGGCCTCCGGAGAGGTTTCGGGTTGTGTGTGCGCCGCAAAACGGTGCCGCCGCAAGCCTTCCAACCGGAAAAGCCCGCTTCCGCGGCCGAAATGCCGCTTCGCCCGCTTTCCAACCCAGCTTTTCGCCGAAACGACCCCTGATGCCCATGGAGCAGTTCGCCAAAGAAACCCTTCCTGTCAGCCTCGAAGCCGAAATGCGGCATTCCTACCTCGATTACGCCATGAGCGTGATCGTGGGACGCGCGCTGCCCGACGTCCGCGACGGCCTGAAACCTGTGCACCGCCGTGTGCTTTTCGCCATGCACGAGGCCAATATCGTGTGGAATCGCCCGTATGTGAAATGCGCGCGCGTCGTTGGCGATGTCCTCGGCAAATACCATCCGCACGGCGACAGCGCCACGTACGAGGCGCTGGTCCGGATGGTGCAGGAGTTTTCCCTGCGCTACCCGCTGGTCGACGGGCAGGGCAATTTCGGGTCCGTGGACGGCGACTCGGCCGCGGCGTACCGCTACACCGAGTGCCGGCTGCAGAAGATCGCCTCCGAGCTGCTCGCCGACATCGACAAGGAAACTGTCGATTTCGTCCCGAATTACGACGGCAAGGAGCTCGAGCCGGCGGTGCTGCCGTCGCGCCTGCCCAACCTGCTCATCAACGGGTCGTCCGGCATCGCCGTGGGCATGGCCACCAACATTCCACCGCACAACCTGGTGGAAACGGTCACCGGTTGTCTCGCGCTGCTGGCCAACGCCGAGATGACCGTCGACGAGCTGATGGAAATCATTCCGGCGCCAGATTTCCCGACCGCCGGAATAATTTATGGCCTCGAAGGGGTGCGCGAAGGCTACCGCACCGGCCGCGGTCGCGTGGTCATCCGCGCGCGGACGCACATCGAGGACATCGACAAGGGCGGCCGCCAGGCCATTATCGTCGACGAGATTCCCTACCAGGTGAACAAGGCCAACCTGCTCATCCGGATTGGCGAGCTCGTGCGCGAAAAGCGCCTGGAGGGCATTTCCGACCTGCGCGACGAATCGGACAAGTCCGGCATGCGCGTCGTGATCGAGCTGAAGCGCGGCGAAGTCCCGGAGATCGTGCTCAACAACCTGTTCAAGCTCACGCAACTGCAGGACAGCTTCGGCATGAACATGGTGGCGCTGGTCGATGGCCAGCCGAGAATACTCAACCTCAAGCAGTTCCTCGAGTACTTCCTCATCCACCGGCGCGAAGTGGTCGTGCGTCGCACGCGCTTCGAATTGCGCAAGGCGCGCGAACGCGGCCATATCCTGGAAGGCCTGGCGGTGGCGCTGTCCAACGTGGACGAGATCATCGCGCTGATCAAGGCTTCGCCGACACCGCCCGAAGCCAAGGTTGCGCTGATGGCGAAACGGTGGCGTTCGTCGATCGTCGAGGAAATGCTTCAGCGCGCTGCGGCCGATGCTGCGCGCCCCGATGGGTTGCCGCTGGAATTCGGCTGGAGCAAGGAAGGCTACCGGCTGTCTGACGCTCAGGCCCAGGCCATCCTCGAACTGCGCCTGCAGCGCCTCACGGGCCTGGAACAGGAAAAGATCACCGGCGAATACCGCGAAGTGATGGCGCTGATAGTCGATCTGCTGGACATCCTCGCCAAGCCTGCGCGCGTCACCAAAATCATCGGCGACGAACTCACCGCGATCCGCGATCAGTTCGGCGATGCCCGCCGCTCGGAAATCGTCGCGCAGGGCGTGGACCTGTCGCTCGAGGATCTGATCGCGCCGGCGGACCTGGTGGTGACCTTGTCGCACGGCGGCTACATGAAGTCGCAGCCGGTGGCGGAATATCGCGCGCAGCGCCGCGGCGGCCGTGGCAAGCAGGCGACGGCCACGAAGGAAGATGACTTCATCGACCGGATGTTCATCGCCAACACGCACGACTACATCCTGTGTTTCTCGAACCGCGGCCGCGTCTACTGGCTCAAGGTGTACAACGTGCCGCAGGGTTCGCGCGCTTCGCGCGGAAAGCCCATCGTCAATCTGGTGCCGCTGGTCGACAACGAGAAGATCACCGCTATCCTTCCGGTCAAGGAGTTCACGGAAGAACAGTTCGTGTTCATGGCCACGGCGATGGGCACGGTCAAGAAGACGCCGCTGTCGGAATTCTCGCGTCCGCGCCCCTCCGGAATCATCGCGGTCGACCTGGCCGACGGCGACTCGCTGATCGGCGTGGCGCTCACCGACGGCAAGCACGATGTCATGCTGTTCAGCTCGGGCGGCAAGGCGGTGCGCTTCGACGAGAACGATGTGCGGCCGATGGGTCGCAACGCGCACGGCGTGCGCGGAATGATGCTGGACAAGAAGCAGCGTGTGATCTCGATGCTGGTCGCCGAGGACGAAACGCAATCGGTGTTGACGGCGACGGAAAAGGGCTATGGCAAGCGCACGCCGATCGTCGAGTACACACGCCACGGACGAGGCACGAAGGGCATGATCGCGATCCAGCAAAGCGAGCGCAACGGCCAGGTCATCGGCGCGGCGCTGGTGCGTCCGGACGATGAAGTGATGCTCATATCCACAGGCGGCGTGCTGATTCGCACCAGCGTGAAGTCGATTCGGGAAATGAGCCGGTCGACGCAGGGTGTGACGCTGATCAATCTGGACGACGGTGAGAAGCTCGCGGGTCTGGAGCGCGTCGCGGAGACGGACGACGAAGGCGTCGAGGAATAGGACGCCCCGACATGTCCAAGGCTGCACCTGCCGGAGAGGCTGCCGACCTCGCCGCCCACCGCGCCGCGATCGACGCGCTCGACCGCGAGATATTGGCCAACCTCAATGCGCGCGCGCGGCACGCGCAGGCAATCGGTGCGCTGAAAGAGGGGTCGAGCGCCTACCGGCCGGAACGCGAGGCCCAGGTGCTCACCTCGCTTGCGGCGGGCAATTCGGGGCCGCTGCCGAACGCCGCCGTGACCGGTATCTTCCGGCAGATCATGTCGGCATGCCTGGCACTGGAGCAGAAACTCAAGGTGGCGTATCTGGGGCCGCCCGGCACGTTCAGTCACGCCGCCGTCGCCAGGCATTTCGGTTTATTCGTCGACGCCGCGCCGTTGGCGACGATCGACGAAATATTCCGCGCGGTGGAGAGCGGCCAATGCGACTACGCGGTAGTGCCGGTCGAGAACTCCACTGAAGGCGCCGTCGGGCGCACGCTCGATCTCATGTGCCTGACCGACCTGTCGGTGTGCGGCGAAGTGAAGCTGCGCGTGCAGCAGAACCTGCTTTCCAACGAGGCTTCGCTCGCCGGCGTGACTCGCATCTACAGTCACGCGCAGTCGCTCGCGCAATGCGTGCATTGGCTCGCGACGCACATGCCCACGGTGCCGCGCGTCGCCGTGTCGAGCAACGCCGAGGCGGCGCGACTCGCGGCGGCCGAGCCAGGGACGGCGGCGATTGCTGGCGAGAACGCTGCAGTGATCTACAAGCTTGCGAACCTCGCCGCACATATCGAGGACGAGCCCAACAACACCACGCGCTTCTGGGTGCTGGGGCGGCACAAGGTCGGCGCATCGGGACGCGACGAAACATCGCTGGTCATGTCCTGTCCCAATCGACCCGGTGCCGTCTACCAGTTGCTGGAGCCGCTCGCGCGCCATGGCGTTTCGATGACCCGCTTCGAATCACGACCGGCGCGCACCGGCCTGTGGGAATACCTGTTCTTCGTCGACTTGGCCGGCCATCGCGACGATCCGAAGCTGTCCGCGGCGCTCGCCGAGCTCGCGGACAAGGCTCCCTTCCTCAAGCTGCTGGGTTCGTATCCGGCGGCGCTAGACTGATTTCCACATGACGCTGGCTGCCCCGGTTGCTCCCGCCTACGTGCGCGAACTCGCGCGCTACATACCAGGCAAATCGATCGAGGACGTCGCGCGCGACCTGGATCTCGATCCCAGGACGATAGTGAAGCTTGCGTCCAACGAGAATCCGCGCGGACCGAGTCCCGCCGTACTTGCGGCCATCGCCGCCGCCGCCGCCGACGTCACCCGCTATCCGGATGGGAATGGTTTTGCGCTCAAGACCGCGCTGACGCAAAGACTTGGCGTCGGTCCGGAGCAGATCGTTCTGGGCAACGGTTCCAATGACATCCTGGAACTGGCGACGCAGGCCTACCTGCGCCCGGGCGATGAGGCGATCTACGCGCAGCACGCATTTGCCGTGTACCCGCTCGCTACGCGCGCGCGCGGCGCCACCGGTGTCGAAGTACCGGCTGTGGGGTTCGGACACGACCTATCGCGCATGCGCGCGGCGGTCACTTCGCGCACGCGCATGATCTTCGTCGCCAATCCGAACAATCCAACCGGAACGTTTGTGGCCGCCGCGGAGCTCCTGTCGTTCATCGCCTCGGTCCCGCCGGAAGTTCTGGTGGTGCTCGACGAGGCCTACAACGAATACCTGGAACCGGCCGATCGCTGCGACAGCGTCAGCTGGCTATCGCGCTTTCCGAACCTGCTGGTGTCGCGGACGTTTTCCAAGGCATTCGGACTGGCGGCATTGCGCGTCGGCTACGGCATCATGGATGCTGGAATGGCCGACATGCTCAATCGTGTGCGCCAGCCGTTCAATGTCAACGCGCTGGCGCAGGCGGCAGCCGTCGCGGCGCTGGCGGACACCGACTACGTCGACGAAAGCCGCGCGCTCAATCGCCAAGGGCTCGCGCAGTTGGCCGCGGGTTTCGCGGAACTGAATCTCGCCACGCTGCCCTCCCACGGCAATTTCGCGCTGGTGAAGGTGGGTGACGCGGCGACGGTCTACCAGCGCCTGTTGGCGCAAGGCGTCATCGTGCGGCCCGTCGCCAACTATGGATTGCCGGAGTGGCTGCGGGTCTCGGTCGGCCTGCGCGACGAGAACGAGCGCTTCCTGGCCGCGCTCGCTTCCGCACTGGGACGCTGACGGCGCTCGTCGAAGCTTCCACTCCCTTGCGCATCGACAAACTCGCGGTCGTCGGCGTCGGTCTCATCGGCGGATCCTGCGCGCTGGCGTTGCGCCGCGCCGGAGTGGTCGGCCGCATCGTCGGCATTGGCCGGACGGCCGCCAATCTCGATGAAGCGATGCGTCTGGGAATCATCGATGCAGCGCAGCGCCTCGATCAGGACTGGACGCGCGAGTTGCATGACGCCGATGTCGTGCTGGTGGCCGCGCCCGTCGCGCAGTATCCGGCGCTCTTTGCCGCCATGGCGCCGGCCATTGGCGCCCATACGCTGGTCACGGACGCGGGGAGTACCAAACAGGATGTGATCACATCCGCGCGCGCCGCATTCGGATCCGCGTTGCCGCGCTTCGTCCCGGGTCATCCGATCGCGGGCACCGAGCGCACCGGCGCGGGCGCGGCGTTCGCCACGTTGTTCGAAGGCCGCAACGTCATCCTCGCGCCATTGCCGGTGACGGCGGCGCACGCGCTGGAGCGTATCGCCGGAATGTGGCAGGCGTGCGGCGCGCGGGTGACTACGCTCGATGCCGCGCGCCACGACGCGATCTTCGCGGCGGTGTCGCACCTGCCGCATGTACTGGCGTTTGCGCTGGTGGCGGAATTGGCTGCGCGGCCCGATGCGGCTGTCTATTTCGATCATGCGGCAAGCGGCTTTCGCGATTTCACTCGCATCGCCGCGGGTTCTCCCGAGATGTGGCGGGACATCGCGCTCGCCAACCGCGATGCCTTGCTGGCCGAGATCGATCGCTATGGCTCGGCGCTGCAGGACGCACGCGCAATCATCGCCGCGGGGGACGGCGCGGCGTTGTCGGCGCTATTCGAAAGCGCAAGCACGGCGCGGCGCGCGTGGGAAGCCAAGCGGTCGCAGCCGGTCGTCGAGGACAAGGGCTGATCCGGATGAGCGCCGCAAGCGGGGACATTGCTTTCGCGCAACATCTCGCGCTACCGCCGGCGGCGCGAGCCCAAGGCACCGTCGCGTTGCCAGGGTCGAAGAGCATTTCCAATCGCTCACTGCTTCTGGCAGCGCTGGCGCAGGGAACGACGACGCTGGTCGATGTGCTTGCCGCCGATGACACCGACCGCATGCTTGATGCGCTGACTGCGCTCGGCGTCGCGCTGCGAATGAATGTCGCGACAGGAGCGTGCGATGTGACCGGAGTCGGCGGCGGATTTCCAATCCATGCCGGCAGGTTGTTCCTTGGAAACGCGGGAACGGCGTTTCGCCCGTTGACCGCAGTGCTCGCCGTGCTGGGCGGCACCTACGAACTTTCCGGCGTGCCGCGCATGCACGAGCGTCCGATCGGCGACCTCGTTGATGCATTGCATGCGCTGGGCTGCGACGTTCGCTATCTCGGCAGCGAGGGTTTTCCGCCACTGGCGATCGGCATGGCCGGCGCGAGAGCCGGCGCGTCCGTGGCCGTTCGCGGCGATGTTTCCAGCCAGTTCCTGTCCGCGCTACTGATGGCACTGCCGCTCGCTCGGGGCAGCGGCGCCGCGGCGACGACGGTCAACGTGACGGGGGCGCTGATTTCGCGGCCCTACGTCGAAATCACGATCAACCTGATGCGCCGCTTCGGCGTGTCGGTCGCCTCCGCAGACGCCAACACTTTCGTCGTGCCCGCCGGAGCGCGTTATTCGAGTCCGGGCACTCTCGTCGTCGAAGGCGACGCATCGTCCGCGTCCTATTTCCTCGCAGCGGGCGCGATCGGTGGCGGGCCGGTGCGGGTGACGGGCGTCGGGCGCGAATCGATCCAGGGCGATGTCGCGTTCGCCGATGTGCTCGAACGCCTTGGCGCCGACATCCGCTTCGGACCGGACTGGATCGAGGCGCGCACCGGCGCGCGATTACGCGGCGGCACCATCGACTGCGTCGCGTTTCCCGACGCGGCGATGACGCTGGCGATGACCGCGCTGTTTGCGGATGCGCCCACCACACTCACTAACATCGGCAGTTGGCGCGTCAAGGAGACTGACCGGATTGCCGCAATGGCGACCGAACTGGGCAAGCTGGGCGTGACCGTGGAGTGTGGCGAGGACTGGATGCGCGTCGCGCCGCCGTCAGCGGCGCAACCTCTCAGAGGCGCCGCCATCGACACGTACGATGATCACCGGATGGCGATGTGCTTTTCGCTGGCTACGCTTGCCGGCGTGCCGGTGACGATCAACGATCCCGGGTGCGTGCGCAAGACCTTTCCAGCCTACTTTGGCGCATTCGCGGAAATCGCCCGATGAGCCCGCAATGACGCCGGACTCGTCCCCCGTGATCGCCGTCGACGGCCCGGCCGCTTCGGGCAAGGGCACGGTGGCCGCCGGCGTGGCTGCCTCGCTTCGTTTCCATTACCTGGACAGCGGTTCTCTCTATCGGTTGGTGGCGCTGAAGGCGCTGACGACTGGGAGCGGGCTGGCGGACGCGCAGACGTTGGCAAGACTCGCGGCCGGTCTGGACGTGGTGTTCCGAGACGGCGCCATCGTGCTGGAAGGTCAGGATGCGACCGAAGCAATTCGCTCCGAGACCGTTTCCGCTGCGGCGTCGCAGGTGGCGGTTCATTCTGACGTCCGCACCGCGCTGTACAGCCGGCAGAGGGCATTCCGCCGCCCGCCCGGACTGGTCGCCGACGGCCGGGACATGGGAACGGTGGTGTTCCCGGAGGCCCTGGTCAAGGTGTTCGTGACCGCCAGCGTGGAGGAGCGGGCGCGGCGGCGTTATAAGCAGTTGATCGCAAAAGGAATCTCCGTTACAATGGAAAGTCTTTTGCGCGATATTCGGGAGCGCGATGCGCGGGATGCGGGAAGGGCGGCAGCGCCGCTTAAGCCCGCGGTCGATGCCACGCTGCTGGATACCACCGAAATGACGATTGAAGCGGCCATCGAACGCGTCCTTGGGTTATACCGGGCCGCCGCGGGAAAATAAGCCGCGGGCCAGAAGTGGCAGCCGAAGGACGCCCTGGCGGATTTGGTTTGCAAGCGATATGCAAACATGAGATCGCTGTCCGTTCAAGCACTTGCAGCAGATTCAGAAAGTGGATTCTCCGAAACGCCGCAGTCGGCGCACTTTAGCCGGTGCCTCGACAAGCGGATTGACCCACCAGCCCGCCGGTCCGAGAAAAAGGGTTCTCGTGGCAGACGGCTTTGACCAATGAAGGAACCAACCCCCATGGCTACTGCCACCGAAATGTCCACCTCCACGATGCCGCCGAATCCTCCGATGGAAGATTTCGCCGCGATGTTCGAGGAGTCGCTCTCGCGCCAGGAAATGCGCCAGGGCGAATTGATCACCGCTGAAGTCGTGCGCGTCGAGTTCAACGTCGTCGTCGTCAACGCGGGATTGAAATCGGAATCGTTCATTCCGATCGAAGAATTCAAGGATGACAAGGGCGAGATCGAGGTCAAGGCCGGCGATTTCGTCACCGTGGCGATCGAAGCGCTCGAGGACGGCTATGGCGAAACGCGCTTGTCGCGCGACAAGGCCAAGCGTCTGAAGGCATGGCATGACCTCGAAGCCGCGATGGAGCAGGGCCTCGTGGTCTCAGGCCAGGTCACCAGCAAGGTCAAGGGCGGACTGACCGTCATGATCAACGGGATTCGCGCGTTCCTTCCCGGCTCGCTGGTCGACATCCGTCCGGTCAAGGACACTTCACCGTTCGAAAACAAGGCGCTCGACTTCAAGGTCATCAAGCTCGACCGCAAGCGCAACAACGTCGTCGTGTCGCGCCGCGCCGTGCTCGAAGAGAGTCAGGGCGAGGTCCGCGAAAAACTGCTCGCCACTCTGTCCGAAGGTGCTGTCGTCAAGGGCATCGTCAAGAACATCACCGACTACGGCGCGTTCGTCGACCTGGGCGGAATCGATGGCCTGCTGCACATCACCGACCTGGCCTGGCGTCGCGTCAAGCATCCGTCGGAAGTACTGGCGGTCGGCGACGAAGTCACGGCCAAGGTCCTGAAGTTCGACCAGGAAAAGAACCGCGTATCGCTGGGATTGAAGCAACTGGGCGAGGACCCGTGGGTCGGCCTTTCGCGTCGCTACCCGCAAAGCACGCGCCTCTTCGGCAAGGTCACGAACATCACCGATTACGGCGCGTTCGTGGAAATCGAATCGGGCATCGAGGGCCTGGTGCACGTGTCGGAAATGGACTGGACCAACAAGAACATTCACCCGACCAAGGTCGTGCAGCTCGGCGACGAAGTCGAAGTGATGATTCTCGAGATCGACGAGGAGCGCCGCCGCATTTCGCTGGGCATGAAGCAGTGCATGGCGAATCCGTGGGACGACTTTGCGATGAATCACAAGAAGGGCGACAAGGTCACCGGCATGATCAAGTCGATCACCGACTTCGGTGTCTTCGTGGGCCTGCCGGGCGGCATCGACGGACTGGTGCATTTGTCCGACCTGTCGTGGAATGCGACCGGCGAGACCGCCGTGCGCGACTACAAGAAGGGCCAGGAAGTCGAAGCCGTGGTGCTGGCCATCGACGTCGAGCGCGAGCGCATTTCGCTGGGCATCAAGCAGCTCGAAGGCGATCCGTTCACCAACTTCGTCGCGATGAACGACAAGGGCAGCGTGGTTGCTGGCACGGTGAAGTCGCTGGACGGCAAGGGCGCGGTGATCAATCTCGGCAGCGATATCGAAGGCTACCTGCGGGCGTCGGAACTGTCGCGCGACCGCGTGGAAGACATGCGCACGCACCTGAAGGAGGGCGACGCGGTGTCGGCGATGATCATCAATATCGACCGCAAGAACCGCAGCATCAACCTGTCGATCAAGGCGAAGGACAACGCCGAGGAAGGCGAGGCGATGCAGCGGATCAGCACCGAGAACACGGGCGCCAACACGGGCACGACCAACCTCGGCGCGCTGCTCAAGGCGAAGTTATCCGATACCAAGCCGAACAGCTGACGGGCAGGACCTAGCGCAATGACCAAATCGGAGCTCATCGACCGCCTCGCGGCGCAGTTTCCGCAGCTGGTCGCCAAGGATGCCGAGCTCGCGGTCAAGATGATCCTCGATGCGATGGGCGAGTCCCTAGCCAAGGGGGAACGCATCGAGATCCGCGGATTCGGCAGCTTCGGACTCAACTACCGCCCGCCGAGAACCGGACGCAATCCGAAGTCCGGCGAGAAGGTGCAGGTGCCACAGAAGTTCGTGCCGCACTTCAAGGCCGGCAAGGAGTTGCGGGAGCGCGTTGACTTTACCGAGGACGCGCCGAGTTAAGAATGGGCGGCGGAGGCGACTCCGCCGCCTTTTTTTTCGCCATCCGGTGGCATAATTGCGGCATGCACATCGTCCGCTGGATCGTCGGCGCCACCGTCTTTCTCGCCCTGCTGTTCCTGTCGCTGCAGAACAGCGATCCGGCGGAACTCAAGTTCTTCAATCTCGCGAGTTTTCGCGCACCGCTGGTGGTGGTGGTATTCGTCGCGTTTGCGCTCGGCGTTGCGATCGGCTTGTTGACGGGCGCGCTGCGCTCGGCGCGGCTTTCGCGCCAGTTGAGTCGTGCGCGTCGCGAGCAGCCTCCGCGCCACGACCCGACGACGGGTGCCGCGGGCGGCGCCGCACCCGGGACAACGCCCGCTTCGGGCCCGGGCTATGGCCGCAGCGACCGCACGCGCGATGGCGTGTAGCCAGCGCCGGAACTGACTCGCAGCGCATGGATTTCGAGTTTTGGTGGCTGCTGCCGATCCCGGCGATCTTCTTCGCCATGGGCTGGATCGCCGCGCGCATCGACATCAAGCACCTGCTGCGAGAGTCGCGGGCGTTGCCGCTGTCGTATTTCCGCGGCCTCAATTTCCTGTTGAACGAGCAGCCCGACAAGGCCATCGAATCGTTCATCGAGGTGGTCAAGGTCGATCCGCAGACCATCGACCTCCATTTCGCGCTGGGCTCGCTGTTCCGGCGGCAGGGCGAGATCGAACGCGCCATCCGCATGCACCAGAATCTTCTCGACCGCGTCGATTTGCCGGCCGACAAGCGGACCATTGCCACCTATGAACTCGCCCAGGACTTCCACCGCGCCGGGCTCCTCGACCGCGCCGAGGAGTTGTTCACCAAGCTCGACGGTTCGGCGTTCGAACATTCGGCGCTGTCGCATCTCATTTCGATCTACGAGACGGAGAAGGACTGGATCAAGGCGATCGCCGCAATGCAGCGTATGGAGGTGCTGGCCAAGCAACCCTACTTCAAGGAGATCGCCCAGTACCACTGCGAACTCGCGCAGGCGGCGCTGCTCAAGTCCGACGACGCCACGGTCAAGGCCGAGTTGGACTTGGCGTTCGCGACCTATCGCGGCTGCACGCGAGCGACGCTCCTGCTGGGCGACCTGGAGGCGCAGCTAGGGCGTACGGCGGAGGCGCTTGCCACCTGGCAGAAGATCGAGACGCAGAACCCGGCCTTTCTCGCCCTGGCCGCGGACCGCTTCGCCGACCTGTATCGCCGGCAGGCCGATGTGCCCCAGGGCATTCGCGTCTTGCGCAACTACCAGGCGCAGTACCCATCGCTCGACCTCCTCAATGCGCTGTTCACGCTGGTGCTCGAACAGGAAGGACCGGATGCGGCTGCCGCGTTGATCAAGGAGGAACTTGCGCGCAACCCGACTCTGCTGGGGCTGGACCGGCTGCTCGAGGCGCAGCTGCTTGGAGCGACGGCGGATCGCCGTCATGACCTCGAGCTCGTGAAGGGGCTGGTCGCGCAGCACATCAAGCGGCTCGGCATGTACAAGTGCGACCACTGCGGCTTTCGCGCGAAGCAATACTATTGGCGCTGCCCGGGATGCCTCAAGTGGGAAACCTACTCGCCACGGCGTACCGAGACACCCGATGGCTATGCCTGATGCAAGCAACCCGTATCCACAAACGCGAATTTGCATCGACACGTCCATGACACCTTCCGACCCGCGCATCATCGTCGCCCTCGATTTCGCCAATCCGATGCACGCGCTTGCGCTGGCGGACCGGCTCGACCCGCGGTCCTGCGCGCTGAAGGTGGGCAAGGAGATGTTCGTCGTTGCCGGACCGGAGCCCGTGCGCTGGATGATCGGGCGCGGATTCAACGTGTTCCTCGACCTCAAGTTCCACGATATTCCGAACACCGTCGCGCAGGCTTGTGCCGCGGCGACACGGCTTGGCGTGTGGATGCTGAACGTGCATGCGGCCGGCGGCCGGGCGATGCTCGCGGCAGCGCGCGCGAGCGTGGACAGCACCGCGGCCAAGCTGGGCAACAAGCCGCCCTTGCTCATCGCCGTGACGGTCCTGACCAGCCTTGCCGATGCTGATCTGCGCGAATTGGGCTGGTCCGACAGCACTGCCGTGCAGGCGGTCAAGCTGGCGCGCATGACCGCCGATTGCGGGCTCGACGGTGTCGTATGTTCCGCAGTCGAAGCGCCGGCGATGCGCGCGGCGCTCGGCCCCGGATTCAAGCTGGTCACGCCCGGCATTAGACCCGCCGGATCGGAACGCGATGACCAGGCGCGCATCATCTCGCCTGAGGCAGCGATCGCCGGCGGCGCCGACTATCTCGTGGTGGGACGGCCCATCACGCAGGCCGCCGATCCCGTCGCCGTGCTCGCGACAATGAACGCAGCGATCGGAGTCCAGGCGTGAGAATCACGATGATCGGCACGGGCTATGTCGGGCTGGTTACCGGCACCTGCTTAGCCGAGGTCGGCAACGACGTGCTGTGTCTCGACGTCGATGCAGCCAAGATCGATGTGCTGAATGGCGGTGGCGTGCCGATCCACGAACCCGGCCTCGAGACAATGGTCCGAAGAAATGCAGCCGCGGGCCGGTTGCAATTCACGACCGACGTGGACCGCGCGGTGGCGCACGGGTCTCTGCAGTTCATCGCCGTCGGTACGCCACCCGACGAGGACGGCAGCGCAGACATGCAGTACGTGATCCAGGCGGCGCGCAACATCGGCGCGCGGATGAGCGAAGCCAAGGTCATCGTCGACAAGTCGACCGTCCCCGTGGGAACCGCCGATCGCGTCCGTGCAGCGATCGCCGAGGAACTCTCCCGGCGCGGTGCGGCCATTCCCTTCGCCGTGGCCTCCAATCCGGAATTCCTGAAAGAAGGCGCCGCGGTCGACGACTTCATGAAGCCCGATCGCATCGTGATCGGCGCCGACGACGAACGCGCGATCGCGGCGTTGCGGACCGTGTACGCGCCGTTCATGCGCAACCACGAAAGGATGCTGGTCATGGACGTGCGCTCCGCGGAACTGACCAAGTACGCAGCCAACGCCATGCTCGCCACGCGCATTTCCTTCATGAACGAAGTCGCGAATCTCGCCGACCTGCTGGGCGCGGACATCGAGATGGTGCGGCAGGGCATCGGGTCGGATCCGCGCATCGGCTATCACTTTCTCTACCCGGGTGCGGGCTACGGCGGAAGCTGCTTTCCGAAAGACGTGAAGGCGCTGCAGTTCACCGCCACGCAGCTCGGCCGGCCGCTGCGCGTGATCGCGGCCGTGGAGGAGGTCAACGACGCGCAAAAGCAGGTCCTGGTCGAGAAGATCGTCGGTCGTTTCGGCGAAGATCTTTCCGGGCGCAGATTCGCTTTGTGGGGATTGGCCTTCAAACCCAACACCGACGACATGCGGGAAGCGCCGTCGCGCGCGATCGTCGAGTCGCTCCTGGCGCGCGGCGCGACCATCGCCGCGTATGATCCGATCGCCATGGACGAGGCGCGACGCGTGTTCGGACCGCTGGCCGGCGTGTCCTATGCGACGTCGCCGCTTGCCGCGTGTGATGGCGCCGATGCTCTGGTCGTGGTCACGGAGTGGAAGGAGTTCCGCGGCGCGGATTTCGACGTCATCCGGTCCCGGCTCAAGTCGCCACTGATCTTCGACGGACGCAACCTGTACGACCCGGCGCACGTCAAGGCGGCGGGACTCGAGTATTTCGCCATCGGCCGGCGCTGACATGACGGCCGCTCACTTTTCGACTTATCGCGAACGCGCTGCCCGCGCACGGCTGCTGGTTGTCGGCGACGTGATGCTCGACCGTTACTGGTTCGGCGATGTCGAGCGCATCTCGCCCGAGGCGCCGGTGCCCGTCGTCAAAATCGCGCGCACCGAGGAGCGGCCCGGCGGTGCGGCCAACGTCGCGCGCAATGCGGTGGCGCTGGGAGCGACGGCGACGCTGCTATCGGTGATCGGCGACGACGAGCCCGGCGCGACGCTCGAGCGACTCTTGGCCTTCGAGCGCGTGCGCACGTCGTTCCATCGCGAAGGGTCGCTGGCGACGACCGTGAAGCTGCGCGTGATCGGACGCCAGCAGCAGTTGTTGCGCATCGATTTCGAGACCGCACCGTCGCATGAAATCCTGGCGACCAAACTCGCCGACTACGAACGGCAGTTGCAGGACGCTGAACTGGTCATCCTGTCCGACTACGGCAAAGGGGGGCTGGCCCACATCACGACGATGATCGATCGCGCGCGCGCCGAAGGCAAACCTGTGCTGGTCGACCCGAAAGGCGAGGACTACACGCGCTACCGTGGCGCGACGCTCCTGACGCCCAACCGGAGTGAATTCCGGCAGGTCGTCGGTCGCTGGAAAGACGAAGCGGAAATGACCGCCAAGGCGCAGGCGCTGCGCAGCGATCTCGGGCTTTCCGCCCTGCTGGTGACGCGGGCGGAGGAGGGCATGAGCCTCTACTCTGAGTCCGGCGCCCTGACGATTCCGGCCCAGTCGCGCGAGGTGTTCGACGTTTCCGGCGCCGGTGATACCGTCATCGCGACACTCGGCGTGCTGCTGGCGGCAGGCGCATCGCTGCCGAATGCGGTTCGCGTGGCCAACGAGGCGGCCGGCGTCGTCGTCGGCAAATTCGGCACGGCGGTCGCGCACCCGAACGAATTGGCCTGACTTGGCAAAGTCCAAGACCGTCTACACCTGCACCGAGTGCGGCGGTTCCTCGCCGAAGTGGCAGGGACAGTGTCCGCAATGCGGAACCTGGAATACGCTCGTCGAAACCGTGGCGACACCCGCGGCGGTGCGCTTTGCGACAGTTTCGGGAACGCGCTCGTCGATTGTTTCGTTGTCGGCCGTCGAGACCCGCAACACGCCACGGATTCCCACGGGGCTCGAGGAATTCGATCGCGTGCTCGGCGGCGGGCTCGTCCCCGGCGGCGTCGTGCTGATCGGCGGCGATCCGGGCATCGGCAAATCGACACTGCTGCTGCAGGCCAGTGCTGCGCTGGGTTCCGCGCACCGCACGTTGTACATCACGGGCGAGGAGTCGGTCGAGCAAGTGGCGCTGCGTGCGCAGCGGCTGGGGCTCGTCAACGCCCAGGTTGAATTGCTGGCCGAGGTGCAGCTCGAGGCGATCGTCGGGGCGATCAATGCGTCCGTGCCCGAAATCGTCGTCATCGATTCGATCCAGACGGTGTACACGGAAGCGCTGCAATCGGCGCCGGGAAGCGTCGCGCAAGTCCGCGAGTGTGCGGCGCAGTTGACGCGGCTGGCCAAGCAGCGCGGCGTGGTCGTGATCTTCGTGGGCCACGTGACGAAGGAGGGCGCGATCGCCGGCCCGAGGGTGCTGGAGCACATCGTCGACGCCGTGCTGTACTTCGAAGGCGACCCGCATTCGAGCTTTCGGCTGGTCCGCGCGATCAAGAATCGGTTTGGCGCGGCCAACGAACTCGGCGTATTCGCGATGACCGAACGCGGCTTGAAAGGCGTCGCCAACCCGTCGGCGCTGTTCCTGTCGCAGCACGCCGAGGCCGTTGCAGGGTCGGCGATTGTTGCGACGCTGGAAGGCTCGCGCCCACTGCTGGTGGAGATCCAGGCGCTGGTCGATCCCGTTCAGGGCGGAATGCCGCGGCGCCTGGCAGTCGGGCTGGAAGCTCCGCGATTGGCATTGTTGCTGGCGGTACTGCATCGGCATGGCGGCGTCGATGCTGGAGGCTATGACGTCTTCGTGAATGCCGTAGGGGGTGTGCGTATCCAGGAACCGGCAGTCGATCTGGCGGTCTTGCTTGCGATCAATTCCTCTCTTAAAAACAAACCATTACCAGCTAAATCTATTGTGTTTGGTGAAGTAGGTCTAGCTGGGGAGATCCGGCCTGTCCAACGCGGTCAGGAACGGATTCGTGAAGCTGCCAAGCTCGGCTTCAAGACCGTGCTGCTGCCGACCGCCAACAAGCCGAAGCAAGGCGTCGACGGCGTAAAACTTCTGGTGGTGGACCGCGTCGACCAGGCGCTGGCGCTGCTGCGGGATTAGCCGAACCTGTCGGTCTGCATTACAAGTCGATTGGTTCGAATCGACGGCGCCTCGTGCGCATTCTCACATCGAAGCCGGAAACAAGCCTAAGAACAGGCACTTGTGTTTCCGACGCGCCTGGGCGGCACAAATCGTGCTCAACAACTACTCGTGAATGCGCAGGACCGCGATGGCGCCACAGTGCAGGAATCGCGCGCTCAGGTCCTCCCTGTAAACGACCCAGTTCGAAGAATCGGAGCAATGACCATGAAACGACTTCTAGCAGCGGTTGGGATGGTGGTCCTGCTGGCAGCAAGCCAGTCATGGGCGAATATCATCTTCACGTTTTCCGGTGCGACGTTCAGCGACGGCGGAACCCTCACCGGTACCTTCACAACCGACAATACCGCCACCGCCCTGGTCGATTACAATATCCTGACCGCCGGCGGCGCGTTGCCCGGTTTCAATTACACGCCGGCAACCGCCATCAGCTTGTCCTCTCTGCCGTTCATTCTGGTACTCGAGCCGGCGGCTGGGGATCCCATCCTTCAAGTGACGTTCGCGGGCGGCCTGACTCCGCTTGGAGCTGCGATCACGATCGGACAATTCGACAGCTTCGAACAAGTCGGCGTTGAACACCGCGAGATCACGGCGGGGTCTGTCGCTCCAGCGCCGTCGGTGCCCGAGCCCGGTACGCTGTTGCTGTTGGGCGCAGCCATGATCGGCGCGGGGGCCCTGAGACGGCGTCAGCAGCGCACATAAGCACGCGTCGCACGGTATTACGCAACGGCCATCCTTCGGGGTGGCCGTTTGCATTTGGGGACCGCTGCGGCGTAGCTGTTAATCCGCTTGCCGCTACAGTGTGCTCCGGGCCCCGACCTTCTAAGTGACGATGGTCGCATAATTGTTATTATGTCAAATGCAATCTAAACGCTTCCGGGCATCCAATACCTCCCGCGATCCCGCCGAGAAGGCAGCTTGCAAAGTGTCGGAAGGCCCGCCCCCGCCATCCGAAATCCCGCGGCCTTCAACGCAGCCCAGGTTTCGCCTATATTCAAACAATGCTTAGCGCCGCAGATCGCCGACAACTGGACGAACTTGGCTACCTCGTGCTTGCGGACTTCGTTCCCGCGCCCCTGCTCGATGAGATGCGCGAGCGCGTCGAAGCGCTCTGGGCCGAAGAAGGAGAAGATGCCGGCGCAGAGTTCCTTCTGGAGCCCGGGACGCGGCGCCTGGCCAATCTCGTCGACAAGGGCGATGTATTCGCGCAAATGATCGTGATGCCCGGAATCCTGGAGTGCATCGAGGCGGTCATCGGCCCCGACTACAAGCTTTCCAGCCTGAACGCCCGCTCGACCAACCCACAGAATCCGGAGGCGCAACCGTGGCACGTGGACTCCGGGGCGGTCGCCGACGAGCGCGGCTACTGGGTGTGCAACACGATCTGGATGCTCGACGACTTCACGCCCGACAACGGCGCGACGCGGATGATTCCCCGCTCGCAAACCTGGCGGCGATTACCCGCTTCCGGGAATCGGGACACGCTGCCGGATGAGCAGCTCGTCACCGGTCGGGCCGGTACCGTCGTCGTCATGAACACGCACATGTGGCACGCCGGCACCGGCAACCGCACAGACCGGTGCCGCCGCGCGCTGCACGGCTTCTACACGCGTGGCGACAAGCCGCAGCAGCAGTTCCAGAAGGCGTTGCTGCGGCCGCAGACGATCGAGACTCTGTCGCCAGCGCAGCGCAAGGTCCTAGCCCTCGACGATCCCGAGAACGACCGCCTCAGTTCGGAAACGACCCGGATGAGTGGATTCCTGAAGGCCTAGAGGGCGCACCCGCCCCAAGGTCGAAACTGCCTTTCACCTGCGCGCTTTCGACGCGCGCTTCCGTCAACCATGGAGGACGCCGGCAATGCCAAAATTTCTGTTCGAGGCGAACTACACGCCAGAAGGTGCCAAGGGAATCGTCAAGGAAGGCGGCAGCGCACGCCGTGCCGCCGTTGAAAAGACCGTTGCGGCGCTGGGTGGACGGCTTGAGGCATTCTATTTTGCGTTTGGCGCTGTCGACGCGTACGTAATTGTCGACCTCCCCGACAATGTGACCGCGGCGGCGATGGCCCTCGCCGTCGGGCAAAGCGGGCTGGCGTCGACGAAGACCGTGGTACTGGTCACCCCAGAGGAAACCGATGCAGCGACGAAGAAGTCCGTCAACTATCGGGGTCCAGGGCGCTAGTATGCATTGACCTTCGGGAGCGCCATCGATTCGCTGGGAAGCGGATCGATGGCTGCTTCCCGCTTCAGCCGTAAAGGGAACGAGCTCCCCATGCAAGCACTTATTTGCACCTTAGTGGTGTCCTTCCGACTCGCCTTGCTGATCGCGCTGTCGATGACCGGCGCAAGCGCCGCCGAGCTGGAGGTTTTGCATGCCGATTCCCTGGCTGGCCCGATGCGCGCATTGAAGTCCGCCTTCGAGGCCAAGAATCCGGGGACGACGCTGAAGTTCACCAGCGGTGTCTCGCGAGAACTCGCCAAGCGGATACTCAACGGCGACGCCTGCGACGTGTTCGCACCGTCATCGCCTGCGGTGATCGAGGAAGACCTGATGAACCGAAAGATCGCCTCCTCCGATCGTGACGCGGCCACGTGGTACGTCGTCTTTTCCGCCAATGAGATGGTGGTCATCACCGCCAAGGGCAATCCGCTTGGTATTCGCCAAGTCAGCGATCTGGCCGGGCCGCAGGTGAAGTTCGTGCGCATCACGGGAGAGAAGGACCTTGCCACCGGCCGCACCGTCGAGTTCATCAAGCGCGCAACGGCGCAGGAAGGCAAAGCAGATCTGGCGCAGAGAATCGTTGACAGCGCGCCTGCCGATCCGGCCAAGCCGGTCAACGTTCCCGAAGCCGTCAACGCGGTGAAGGAAGGTCGGGCGAATGCCAGCGTCGTGTACTACTCCGCCGCCATTCCCGCGCGCGGCGACGTCGAAATCATTCGCTTCGCCGACAGCGTCAATATGAGCGAGGCGATCCGGAACGCGGCGACCGTTCCCGGCACTGCCCGCTCGCCGGGTGAGGCGACCGCGTTCGTCGCGTTCCTGCTGACGCCGGAAGCACGGGAAATACTCGGGAATGCCGGACAGCCGCCGGTAGTGCCACCGCTTCGCAAGGGCGCCGTTCCCGCCTCCGTGAAATGACGGTCGGGGACGCCTAATCGGCGAGCTGCCGCAGGCAGTACGCCGCGATGGCGTCCAGTACGGCATCGTCCTCGCCGGCCGCGTCGGCCAGGCGGAAGGCGCATTCCGGGTGACGGGAAGCGGCGACTTCCACCAGCTGCGGGAGGTCCTGGCGGACGTGACCGCCCTGCCCCAGGAATACTGGCACCACCGTGATGGCACGGCAGCCTGAACCGCTAAGCGCGGTTGCAGCGGCATCAAGATCCGGTGCCATCAACTCCAGAAAGGCCAGAACGACCTGAACACCAGGCGCTGCGCGCATCACTCGATCTCGAAGGCGTTCGAAGGGCTCCGCCCAACGCGCATCGCGGGCCCCATGGGCAAAGAGGATGACGCCGGACGACATCGGATGATTATAGGGGTGGTGTTGCCGGGCCACGTCCAGGCGCATCCAGGCCCGACTTTCTGTTTATATGAAATGTGGCGATAAAGGCATAGCGCGATATTCCTTCAGCTTATTAGCATGATCGCCTAACCTCGCCCTCTTCTACTGCAGGCACGCCATGCATGTATCGCTATGACGCATTTGACCAACGCCTAGTCGACGAGCGCGTTGCCCAGTTCCGCGACCAGACGCGCCGGTTCCTGGCCGGCGAGTTGACCGAGGACGAATTTCGTCCGCTGCGTCTCCAGAACGGCCTCTACATCCAGAAATACGCGCCGATGCTGCGCGTGGCCATTCCCTACGGCCTGCTTGCGTCGCGCCAACTGCGTAAGCTGGCGCATATTGGGCGCAAATACGACAAGGGCTACGGACACTTCACGACACGCCAGAACATCCAGTACAACTGGCCGAAGCTGGAAGAGGTACCCGATATCCTGGCGGAACTGGCCAGCGTGGAGATGCACGCGATCCAGACCTCCGGCAACTGCGTGCGCAACATCACCAGCGACCATTTCGCCGGCGTCGCAGCTGACGAAGTCGTCGACCCGAGGCCCTACAACGAGCTGATTCGCCAGTGGTCGACGTTTCATCCCGAGTTCGCCTACCTGCCCCGCAAGTTCAAGATCGCGATCACCGGGGCCACGACGGATCGTGCCGCGATTCTCGTGCACGACATCGGTTTACAGGCGGTGCGCGATAGTGCAGGCGACGTCGGCTTTCGCGTCATCGTCGGCGGCGGCTTGGGTCGCACACCGATCGTCGGCCACGTTATCCGCGAATTTCTGCCCCGCGCCGAGATTCTCAATTACCTGGACGCCATCCTTCGCGTGTACAACCGCTTCGGCCGCCGAGACAACATGTACAAGGCGCGCATCAAGATCCTGGTGAAGGAACGTACACCCGAGGTCTTCGCGCAGAACGTCGAGTCGGAATGGGAACACCTCAAGGGCGGCCCGGCCACCGTCCCGGACGAGGAAATCGCCCGGATCGCCGCACATTTCCCGCCGCCGGCATACGAAACTTTGACCGGAGACGACACGGGCTTCCGCTCCGCCGTGGCCGACAATCGCGCGTTTTCGAATTGGGTGAAGCGCAACGTCTTTCCGCACAAGGTGCCGGGCTACGCGATCGTCACGCTTTCGCTGAAGAAGACGGGCGTGCCGCCGGGCGACGCAACGTCGGACCAGATGGACGCGGTTGCCGACCTGGCAGATGCGTACAGCTTCGGCGAACTCACCGTTTCGCACGAGCAGAACCTGATCTTCACCAATGTGCGCCAGTCGCAGTTGCTCGCGCTGTGGAGCGAACTGAAGGGCCTTGGATTCGCGACGCCGAACATCGGGCTACTCACCGACATCATCTGCTGTCCGGGCGGGGATTTCTGCTCGCTGGCCAACGCAAAGTCGATACCGATTGCCGAGGCGATTCAGCGGCGATTCGACGACCTGGACTACCTGCACGACCTGGGCGACATCGACGTCAACATTTCTGGGTGCATGAACGCCTGCGGCCATCATCACGTCGGGCATATCGGGATCCTGGGCGTCGACAAGAATGGCGCCGAGTGGTACCAGGTGACCATCGGCGGCACGCAGGGCGAGCACGCCGCCATCGGCAAGGTGATCGGGCCGTCGTTCGCGGCGCATGAAATGCCCGATGTGATCGCGCGCCTGCTCGATGTCTATGTCGATCGGCGCCACGAGGACGAGCGCTTCGTGGATACCGTGAAACGCCTGGGACTGGATCCCTTCAAGGAGCGAGTGTATGCCGCAGCTCATTAAGGGCGGCGCGGTAAGCGACGACCGCTGGACGCTGGTGCGCGACGGCGCAGCTTCCCTGCCCTCTGCTCCGGCGATCGTTCCGCTGGCCACATGGCTGGCGAAACGCGACGAGCTGCGCATGCGCGGCGACGTCGGCGTGTGGCTGGCGCCCGCCGACGACCCTTCGCTGCTTGCCGAAGACGCGGCGACGCTCCCCGTCATCGCCGTCGATTTCCCCAAGTTCGCCGATGGCCGAGGCTATTCCATAGCCCGGTTGTTGCGCGAACGCTTTTTCTTCAAAGGCGAACTTCGCGCCGTCGGCGACGTGGCGCGCGACCAGTTGTATTACCTGCACCAGGTGGGTTTCGACGCGTTCCTTCTGCCCGATGGCAAGGACGCCCAGGATGCGCTTGCGTCGTTACGCGACTTCAGCGACGGCTATCAGGTCACGAACCGGCGCACTCCTTGGTTCCGTCGCTCCGACACCGACGTGCCGCTGCGCCATCGGGGTGCGACCGAATGAACGGCATCGTCTACCTGATCGGTGCCGGACCGGGCGCGCCGGATCTGCTCACATTGCGCGCGGCACGGTTGCTGCAGCAGGCAGACATAGTTTTCCACGACGCGCTGGTGCATCCGGATACCGTCGCGCTCGCCGTGAACGCCGAGAAAGTCGCCGTGGGCAAGCGTTGCGGACGCCATTCGACGGCACAGCAATTCATCAACAAGCGCCTCGTGGACGCGGCCCGCAAGCACGGCATCGTGGTGCGATTGAAGGGCGGCGATCCCATGTTGTTCGGGCGCGCGCAGGAGGAAATCGCGGCACTGGAGGCCGAAGGAATCCGCTGCGACGTGGTGCCCGGCATCAGCGCCGCGCTGGCAGCCTCGGCCGAACTGCGGACGTCCCTCACGCAACGAGGCATCGCGCGCAGCGTGACCTTCGCGACGCCACGTGTTGGCAAGGGTGAGCGAGCCAGCACCTGGGCTGATGGCCTTGCCGCATCCGACGCCGGCGCCATCTACATGGGTATCGGTGAAGCCGCCGTTATTGCCGCGACACTCTTGGCAGCGGGCAAGCCACCGGGACTTCCCGTCGCGGTGGTCGAAAGCGCGTCGCTCCCCGAGCAACGCGTCCGCTACACGACGCTCGCGGCGTTACCGCATTTGGCTGCCGCCGAGATCTCCGGCCCGGCGCTCATCCTGCTGGGCCCGCAGTTTGTCGCGCGTGAAGCTGTGGCGTTTGACGCGGAAGACTCGCGATGTCGCGGCGAGTTGCGCAAGGCAACGGGCTGAAGGGTTTCCACGAACCCCGGGAGACCTCCCGTTCTGCCCTCGAGCCGCCGTTGCGGCTTTTCTTTGCCCTTACATATAGCTCAAAGTTTGTTTATATAATTCTGTTATAGCCACAGGAGTTTTTGCATGAAAATTTCCACACTTGGTTCGATAGTTCTCGCGCTCGGCGTCGCGATCTTCGCCGTGGCTGCGCGCGCCGATGTCACGCTGCTCAACGTCTCCTACGATCCGACGCGCGAGTTATACCAGGAATATAACCAGGCGTTCGCACGGAACTGGCTGGCGAAGACCGGCGAAAAGGCCGTCATCAAGCAATCGCACGGCGGCTCCGGCAAGCAGGGCCGCGCGGTGATCGACGGACTCAATGCCGACGTCGTCACGTTGGCATTGGCGTCGGACATCAATGCCATCGCCGAACACGCGAAGCTGCTTCCCAAGGACTGGCAGGCGCGCCTGCCGAACAACAGTACGCCCTACACTTCCACGATCGTGTTCCTGGTGCGCAAGGGCAATCCGAAGGGCATCAAGGACTGGGACGACCTGGTCAAGCCCGGGGTCGCCGTGATCACGCCGAATCCCAAGACCTCCGGCGGCGCGCAATGGAATTACCTTGCCGCGTGGGAATTCGCCAAGCGCAAATTCGGCAGCGAGGCCAAAGCGAAGGAGTTCGTCACATCGCTGTACCGTAATGTCCCGGTGCTAGACTCCGGCGCGCGCGGTTCCACGACGACGTTCGTCGAGCGCGGCGTGGGCGACGTGCTGCTTGCGTGGGAAAACGAGGCCTTTTTGTCGCTGAAGGAATTCGGGCCCGACAAGTTCGAGATCATCGCTCCGTCACTGTCGATACTGGCCGAGCCGCCCGTGGCAGTGGTCGATCGCAACGTCGACAAGAAAGGCACGCGCAAGGTGGCTGAAGCGTATCTGCAGTATCTCTATTCGGATGAGGGTCAGGAGATCGCGGCCAGGAACTTCTATCGCCCCACTGATCCAAAAGTCGCGGCCAAGTATGCGAAGCAGTTTCCCAAGCTGACGCTGGTCACGATCGACGGCGCCTTCGGCGGCTGGCCGAACGCCACCAGGACGCACTTTGCCGATGGCGGCACTTTCGACCAGATCTACCTTTCGACCGGCAAGTAGTTCGGCATGCCAGGCTCGCGCGCAACCCGGACCGGCGTGCTGCGCGCGAGCAACCGCGTATTGCCGGGCTTCGGCCTGAGTCTCGGCTATACGCTGGTCTACCTGAGCCTTATCGTCCTGATTCCGCTGTCGGCGGCGTTCATCAAGACCGCGCAACTGAGCTGGCTCCAGTTCTTCGCGGTCGTCACGGCACCCCGAGTGATGGCGAGCTACCGGTTGACCTTCGGCGCCTCCTTTGGCGCCGCGCTGATCAACACGGTCTTCGGCCTGCTCGTCGCGTGGGTGCTGGTGCGCTACCGCTTTCCCGGGCGGCGGCTGGTGGACGCGCTGGTCGATCTGCCGTTCGCATTGCCGACGGCCGTCGCCGGCATCGCGCTTGCAGGACTCTTTTCGGCCAATGGGTGGTTCGGTTCCTTGCTGGTCCCGCTTGGCATCAAGGTCGCCTTCACGCCGCTCGGGGTTCTCGTCGCGCTGACTTTCATCGGGCTTCCTTTCGTGGTGCGCACCGTCCAGCCGGTGCTCGAGGAGTTGCCGCGAGAACTCGAGGAAGCCGCCGCAACGCTGGGGGCTTCGCGCATGGAGATCTTCCGCCGCGTGGTGTTTCCCATCGTGCTGCCCTCGCTGCTGACCGGCTTCGCGCTGGCGTTCGCGCGCGCGATCGGCGAATACGGTTCGGTGATCTTCATCGCCGGCAACATGCCGATGGTGTCGGAGATTACGCCACTGCTGATCATCACCAAGCTCGAGCAATACGACTATGCGGGGGCGACGGCCATTGCCGTCGTCATGCTGGTCGTCTCGTTCATGCTGCTGCTCGCGATCAACGCGTTGCAGGCATGGACCCGGCGACGCCAGGGTGCGCTGACGTGACCGCGCCAAGCGTTCCCAACCCGCCGCCGCGCCCGCTCGGCACCGACGAGCCCCGCTTCGTGCGTTGGCTGCTGATTGCCATCGCGCTCGGCTTTCTGACACTGTTCCTGTTCGTGCCGCTGCTTTTCGTGTTCTTCGAAGCGCTGAAGAAGGGAATTGGCGTTTATCTTGCGGCAATCACCGATCCCGACGCAGTCGACGCTATCAAATTGACGTTGCTGACAGCGTTAATTTCGGTGCCGCTCAATCTCGTGTTCGGCGTCGCGGCCGCGTGGTCCATCGCCAAGTTCAACTTTCGCGGCAAGAACGTGCTGACCACGCTGATCGACCTGCCGTTTTCCGTATCGCCGGTGATCGCCGGCCTCATCTTCGTACTGTTGTTCGGGCTGCAGGGATGGTTCGGCCCGTGGCTGCGCGAACACGATGTCAAGATCATCTTTGCCGTACCCGGAATTGTCCTGGCCACGGTGTTCGTGACGTTTCCCTTCGTGGCGCGGGAACTGATACCGCTGATGCAGGCGCAGGGCACGGAGCAGGAGGAAGCGGCGACGGTGCTCGGCGCCAATGGCTGGCAGACGTTCTGGCGGATCACGCTGCCCAACATCAAGTGGGGATTGCTGTATGGCGTGATCCTGTGCAATGCGCGCGCGATGGGCGAATTCGGCGCGGTGTCCGTCGTGTCCGGACACATCCGCGGCAGCACCAACACGTTGCCGCTGCAAGCCGAGATCCTCTACAACGAATACCAGTTTTCCGCGGCTTTCGCGGTCGCCTCGCTGCTGGCCCTGCTGGCTCTGGTCACGTTGGCACTCAAACTCGTCGTCGAGCGCAACACGCACTCCCGGCAGTCATCCTTGGAGCAAGTTCCATGAGCATCGAACTGCATGGCATCGTCAAGCGCTTCGGGTCGTTTGTCGCCGTCGACCACATCGACCTGCACATCGAGACCGGCGAACTGCTCGCCTTGCTGGGACCTTCGGGGTCGGGCAAGACGTCGCTGTTGCGGATGATTGCCGGCCTCGAGGCCCCGGACGAAGGCAGCGTGTCGTTCCAGGGCAAAGACGCGACGGACACTCACGCGCGGGACCGCCAGGTTGGTTTCGTTTTCCAGCATTACGCGCTGTTCGGGCACATGACCATTTTCGAGAATATCGCCTTTGGATTGCGCGTGCGCCCCCGCAAGGACCGGCTGTCCGAGCGGGCCATCGCGGACAAGGTGAATTCGCTGCTCCTGCTCGTGCAGCTCGACTGGCTTGCCGACCGCTACCCGCACCAGCTCTCCGGCGGCCAGCGCCAGCGCGTCGCGCTCGCGCGCGCTCTTGCGGTGGAACCGCGGGTCCTTCTTCTCGACGAGCCGTTCGGGGCGCTCGACGCGCGCGTCCGCCAGGAACTGCGGCGCTGGCTGCGCCGCTTGCACGACGAAGTCCACGTGACCAGCGTATTCGTGACGCACGACCAGGAAGAGGCGCTCGAGGTCGCGGACCGTGTGGTGGTCATGAACCACGGCAGGATCGAGCAGATCGGCGCGCCCGCGGACGTTTACGATCACCCTGCCACGCCGTTCGTGTTCGAATTCCTGGGGCATGTCAATCGTCTGCCGTCGGCTTCCGCAGAAACTGCAGACACCTATGCTCGCCCGCACGACATCAACGTCGAGCGCACGCCGGCGCCGGCGTCGCTGGCCGCGCGCTTCGTGCACGGCTCCGCGATCGGTCCTGTCGCTCGCCTCGAGTTTGCGCTGGAGCCGTCGGCGCAGACGATCAACGTCGAATTGCCGCGCGAACGTTTCCGGGAATTGGCGCTCCGCGAAGGAGAAGTGGCGTACCTGACGCCAACCCGACTCCATCGGTTCTCGCCAGCCTGACGGTACAATCGCGGCACAACGCCGGCGTGTTACCGGCGCGCCCACGCGATGCCGCTGCCGCTGTTCCATCTATCCCCCCTGGCCCAGAAGGACTGGATTACGCAGCGTCTCGCGCGCCCGGCACCGAGCGCTGCGCGCGGCATGAGTGACGGCTTTCGCCTACCGGGTCGCGATGGCGTTACCACGCCGGCAGCGGTGCTGGTCCCCGTGGTCAACCGTCCGGAAGGGTTGACGCTGCTGCTCACGCAGCGCAGCGCGGACCTTCCCGACCACCCGGGGCAGATCAGTTTTCCCGGTGGACGCGTCGAGCCGGGGGATGCGACGTTCGCCGACGCTGCGTTGCGCGAGACCGCAGAGGAAGTCGGACTCGCCGCGAATCGCATCGAAGTCCTGGGCGAACTGGCGACCTACGAAACGGTCACCGGTTACCGCGTCACGCCGATCGTGGGATGGGTCGAGCCGCCGTTCACGCTAACTCCCGATCCCGTGGAGGTGGCCGAGGCGTTCGAAGTGCCGCTGGCCTTCGTTCTCGATCCCGCAAATCAGCAGCGCCAGTTCCGGATGCTGGGGGAATTGCGCCGTGATTTCTGGGCGATCCCCTGGCGCGACCGCTACATCTGGGGCGCGACAGCCGCGATGCTGCTGATCCTGGATCGCACGCTGCGCGCGGACTGACCGGCCTTCGCGCATGCTTCCGGCCGGCCAGCCGACAGCGATCATCCTCTCGGGCGGTGGCGCCCGCGCCGCGTATCAGGTTGGTGCATTGCGCGCGATCGCGCACATCAGCGGCCGCGACGCGCGCATGCCGTTTCGGGTGATTTGCGGCACGTCGGCGGGCGCCATCAATGCCGCATTGCTCGCGGTGAATGCCGACGACTTTCGCCGGGGTGTGGCGCGGCTCACACAGTGGTGGCGACGGGTGACCGTGAACGATATCTATCACGGCGACCTGGCAACGCTGGCGCGGCACAGCGCCCGCTTCCTGGCCGGCGTCCTGTCAGGGGGTGCCGTGCCCGCGAAAGTGGCATCGCTGTTCGACAACGCGCCGCTGACCCACCTGCTCGGCCGCGGACTCGACTTTTCCAGACTGGCCGATCAAATCGAAGCCGGGAACCTGCATGCGCTCTCCATCAATGCCACGAGCTACACGTCGGGCCACGCCGTGTCGTTCTTTCAGGGCGCGCCATCGTTGCGGTCCTGGCATCGTTTGCGCCGTCGCGGCCAGCCCACGCAGCTCGGCACCGATCACCTGATGGCGTCGACGGCCATTCCTTTCGTGTTTCCCGCCGGCAGGATCGAAGACGACTATTTCATGGATGGATCGGTTCGCCAGATCGCGCCTTTGTCGCCCGCGCTGCACCTGGGCGCCACGCGCGTCGTGGTGCTGGCGGTCGGCCAGTTCGCCGGTCAGCGACCCGCCGCCGGCCCGCCGCAATATCCGTCATTCGCCCAGGTCGCGGGCCACGCACTCTCTTCGGTGTTCCTCGACAACATGGGGGCGGATATCGAACGCCTCACGCAATACAACCGCATGATCGACCACCTGTCTGCGTCTGCCCGTGAGGCGCAGGGGATGCACCTTCAGCACGTCGATGCGTTCGTGTTGGCGCCGTCGCGCGACGTGGCCGGCCTGGCATTGCAGTATGTGCATACGCTGCCCGGGGCCGTGCGGGCGGTGCTGCGCGGATTCGGCAGCACGCAGGGCACGGGTGCCAACCTGACGTCCTACCTGCTGTTCGACCGCGGATTCTGTCGCGCGTTGTTGGCGCTAGGGTATGAGGACGCAATGGCGCGTCGCGACGAGTTGGCAGCCTTTCTGGCCGGCGAGTCGGCTGGCTTTCTGCCGTTTCCGCCGCGCGAGGCTTACTGAGGACACCGTACGGTCAGGGACGATCCGCGGGCAACTTGGCGATGATGCAATTGATGGCACGGTCGTATCCGGCACCGAAGAACGCGGTCAGGCTCTCGGCATAGCCCGAGGGACTGATCTTCTGGTAGTAGAGTCTCGACGTCTGGTCGAGAAACCAGCTGTAATTGTTGTCGCCGGCGCCGGCCTGCAGCGCCCATGACATCTCCTGCCCGCCCAGCAACAGCGGCGAGCATTGCACCTGGATGGTCTTGAGGTAAGCGTTGAAACCCGTGGCCTTGACGTTGGAATAGGCGTCGGGAGCGCAGGCTTGCAGGCACGTCAGCACGAAGAGCGTGGCGCAAGGTAACGACAGCTTCAGGATGTTCGGTGACATGGGCGATCCGTTCAATAGCAATGTCGCGCGGCTTGGCACACCTAATTATTGCAGGTTTTGGCGGGATTCCGGCAAGCGCGGCGCGACCGCTTACAATCGCGGTGCGCAAATTCGCGATGCGCAACAAAATCCGCCGCCGATGACCCAATGCTGACCCGAACCGCCCCGCGCACGTTGCAGTTCCGTGGCCTTTCCGCACACGGCTTTCATCGCGTCGTGTATTACGAGTGGGGCGACGCCGAAAACCCGCGCGTCGTCATCTGCGTCCATGGGCTGGGCCGCAACGGCCGCGACTTCGACGTGATTGCCGAGGCCCTCGCGCCTACCCATCGCGTGCTCGCGGTCGACATGCCGGGCCGCGGACTGTCGGAGTGGTTGGCCAGTCCGGGCGATTACACATTTCCCACCTACCTGACCACACTGACGGCGCTGATCGCCCGCAGCCACGCCGTCGATGTGGATTGGATCGGCACGTCGATGGGCGGACTGCTTGGCATCGTCATGGCTGCGCAGCCAAACTCACCGATCCGCCGACTGGTCGTCAACGACGTCGGACCGCAACTCGAGCCCGCCGCGCTGGCGCGCATCGGCAGCTACATCGGCCAGGATCCGACGTTTGCCACCTATCCCGAGATCGAGGCGTACCTTCGCCAGATTTCGGCGCCCTTCGGGCCGCTCACCGACCCGCAATGGGAACACATGACGCGAAGCAACGTCCGCCAGCGCCCCGACGGACGCTGGGGCCTCGCCTACGATCCCGGCATTGCCGTGCCCTTCCGAAATGCGCCGGCGCCGCCGGACCTGTGGCCGCTGTGGGATGCCGTCCATTGCCCTGCGCTGGTGCTGCGTGGCGCGCAATCCGACCTGCTTTCGCCGGACGTAGCCGCGCAGATGGCGGCTCGTGGACCGAAACCGCGGGTCGTTGAGTTCGAAGGCGTCGGACACGCGCCGATGCTGCTTGACGCGAACCAGTTCCTTCCCGTGGTTGATTTCCTGCGTTCGAGCGATTGATGCCGCCGCCCGTACGGCAACGATTGGCACGGTGCCGTTGAACCCTTACCGACATGGCACGGCGCTTGCGGCTTTCGCTTACAATCGACCGGCGACGTGTAGATTGCGCCACCCTCGATAACCTTCCAATTCGCTTCCGATATGCCCTTTTCGCTCTCGTTGCCACCGGTAGCGTCACACCCGGCGCATCCGCCAGAAATCCGGCCGGCCAAAGTTGGCGCGTGGCTCGAAGAGATGGCGCGGCGAGAGCCGGCCAGTGCGGCGCATCTGATCGGCGACGCCCTCGCGGCCACCAACCGCGTGGCGATGAGCGACAGCAAGCGTCTCGAGCTGGCCGAGATGTACTGGACGACCGCCAACACGCTTTGGCCGCTGCTCGAAAAGCAGTTCGTGCGCGCGTCGCATCCGCTTTCCGGCGAAGCCCTCGAGGCAGCAAAGGCCGCGCTGACGTTGTCGAGCGAACTGACGACGGCCTACAAGCACCTGCTGGTCAACGAGGCGGACAAGCGGATTTCGTTGGGGGGACAGCGGCTCATGGTGGCCCTCGTCCACCGCTGCCTGCAGTGTACGGCGCGTATCCTCGTCAACAGCTACCTGTCGTTCGCCCCGGTGCCACCCCGAACCTGGCACGACTCGCACCTCATCTACATGTTCGCGCGCGATCGCAACATTCACCTGACGCCGGTCGCGTCCGACCAGCCCGAGGCCACGCCGGAGCGCCTCACGGTGCAGTCGCTGTTGCTCGCGTTGGCCAATCCCTACGGCTTCCTGCCGGGACAATTGCCCATCGTGCTGCGCTACGTGCAGGAGTATGCCCACTGGGCAAAGCTCACCGACGTCGTGCCGGTGCACCGGATGGCCAAGGCGGTGGCGATCGTTCCGGTCGGCCACGATTTCCCGCCGTTTTCCGCCAACAAGGGCGGCTCCATCGACGGCAGCAAGCTCTTTCTTCTCACGTTCGATTTGGCGTTCCAGATCCAGGAGCAACTGCGAGCGCTCGAAGCGGGAGGCGATGTACCAACCGGCATTGGCCGCGATCCCGTGGCGCGCTTGCAGTACGTCGGACTCCTGAAGCGGATGTTGCGACAATGGGCCATACCCCCAGCGCGCCAATTCAACCGCCTGCCGTCACGTGCCCGCGTTGTCATGTGTTCGGGCTTGACGGGTATTTGGCAGTACAGCCGCGGCCTGCATGCGGGTATTCCCAATCCACCGTCCGGCCTGCCCCCGATGGCCAATTGCCAGGTGATCAATCACACGCCCGCCGGCTACGCGTTGCGCCAGACCGATCCGGCGCCGACGGCCTTGCGGATCGGCGAACTGATCGCCCTGCGCATCGAGGGCCGGACCGGCCTGCAGGTCGCGATGGTGCGCTGGTTCCGCAACACATTTACCGGCAGCGGCCTGGAATTCGGATGCGAATTGTTGTCCGACAATCCCGAGGCAGCGGCGGCCGCGACGGAGGACGGTACCGCGAGTTCGGTGACACCGGCCGTCGTGTTTCCCGAGGAAAAGAGCACCGGCCATGAACCGGCGCCGCCGCAGATACTGGTGCCCGCAGGCTCGTTTGCGCTGGAACAGGCGATCACGCTGATGCGCGGCAAGCAGGCAGGCTTCGCCGTCCTGACCAAACTGATCGAACAAGGGCCGGGATTCGAACTCTACGAATTCATCGCCGTTGGATGAGCATGCCGCCTCGTCGTCCCGAGCCCTGAAACCCGTGGGCGCCGCGCGTGCGACGATTACCGGATTGGCGGCCCTGGCACTCCTCGAATTGCTCTGGGAGACCGTCCTGGCGCCGCAATCCGGCAGCATGTGGTTGGCATTGAAAGTAGTACCGCTGGTGATCCTGTTCCGTGGCGTTGCGCGCGGTGAACGCCGGCCAAGGCAGTGGCTGTCACTGCTCGCGCCCCTCTACTTCGCGGAGGCGCTGACGCGCGCGCTGAGCGAAACGGGCCGGCATGCCGTGGTGGCCGCGATGGCGGCAGTCATCGCTGCGGCGACGTTCGTGGCGCTGCTCGCATGGTTCCGGGCGGAACGCGCGGCCGCGCGGCTACCGGCGCGCACCGGCAGCTAACCCCGCGGCGGGCCGACTTCCGGTGCCTTCGCGGTCACGGTACCCGAAAGGCCCTTGGGCAATGGGAAGGTCACGTTCTCGACAATGCCCGACAACTCGCTCACGCCGATCGCGCCCATTTCCTTCAGGCGCGCAATCACCTGTTGCACCAGCACTTCGGGCGCCGATGCTCCGGCCGAGACGCCGACGCGCTTCTTGCCCTCGATCCATTCGGGACGGAGTTCATCCGCACGATCGACCATCCATGCCGACACGCCGCGATGCGCCGCGACCTCGCGCAAGCGGTTCGAGTTGGAACTGTTGGGACTACCCACGACGATCACGACATCCACCCTTGGCACCATCGCCTTCACCGCATCCTGCCGGTTCTGCGTGGCGTAGCAGATGTCGTCTTTTTTCGGCCCCACGATGTCCGGAAAGCGCGCCTTCAGCGCGTTCACTACCACCGCGGCGTCATCCATTGAGAGCGTGGTCTGCGTCACATAGGCGAGCATGGCGGCATTGCGGACCTTGAGCGTTCCGACATCCTCGACCGATTCAACGAGGTAGATTCCGCCCTGCGCCTGCCCCATCGTGCCGTCGACCTCAGGGTGGCCGGCGTGCCCGATCATGATGATCTCGCGGCCCTGGTCGCGCATCTTCGCGACCTCGACGTGGACCTTCGTGACCAACGGGCACGTCGCGTCGTACACGCTGAGCCTGCGCGCCGCGGCTTCCGCGCGCACACGCTGCGAGACGCCGTGCGCCGAAAACACGACCGTCGCTCCCTCTGGAACCTCGGCGATCTCGTCGACGAAAACCGCACCCTTGCGTTTCAGGTCGTCGACGACGAATTTATTGTGCACGACTTCGTGGCGAACGTAGATCGGCGCGCCGTGCTGCGCGAGCGCACGTTCCACGATCGCAATGGCCCGGTCGACCCCGGCACAGAAACCGCGGGGATTGGCTAGGATGATGTCCAAGGTCAGTGCTCCTTTTCCGATGCGACCGTCAGTTCCGCGTGGCGTGGCCGGAAACTGTCGAGGATCAGCAGCGCGGCTCCTACGGTAATGGCGCTGTCCGCGACGTTAAAAGCCGGCCACGACCAAGCGCCGTAGTGGAACAGCAGGAAATCGACGACCTTGCCGACGGCCATGCGGTCCCACAGATTGCCCAGTGCGCCTCCGAGGATTAGCGCCAATCCAGCGCTCGCCAGGCGGGTGCCGCCGCGCTTCAGCATGTACACGAGGAAGACGCTCGCAGCCGCCGCGATGACGGCGAAGAACCAGCGCTGCCAGCCGGGGGCATCCGCCAGGAAACTGAACGCGGCCCCGGAGTTGTAGGCAAGCACCAGGCTCATGAAGCTGGTGACCGGCATCGCCTCGCCTCGAGCGAAGGACGCGACGACGAGCGACTTGGTGATCTGGTCGGCGACGACCACCGCGGCGGCGAGCAGCAACCACTTCCACCAACCGCGATTGTCGGCCTTCGTCCGGGTCATGGCGCGCGTGCCTTCAAGCAAATTGGCGCGGCTCGCCGGCGCCGAACAAATTGGCCACGCAGCGACCGCACAGCGTCGGATGAGCAGCGTCAGCACCGACATCGGCGCGCCAGTGCCAGCACCGTTCGCACTTGGGATTGCCGCTCGGCGTAACGCGGACCGTCAGCACGTCGCCCAATGCAACGGTCGCGGCCGACGTGATCGTGACGAAGCGAAGGTCATTGCCCAGCGCAGCCAGTGCTTCGTAATCGGCGGCGGGCGCCGTGATCGCCACGTCGGCTTGCAGCGACGATCCGATCGCGCCGGACTGACGCACCGCCTCGAGTTCTCGCTGAACTACCCCGCGAACCGCGAGAATCCGCCGCCATTTGGCGACCAGTTCCTCCGCGCTAGCTTCCTGCACGAGTTCATCCGTCCACGTGCGCACGAAGATCGTCGGATCATCCCCGTGCACCAGCCGCCACGCTTCCTCGGCGGTGAACGACAGGATCGGTGCCATCAGCTTGAGCAGGAGGTCCCGGATCAAGACCAGCGCAGTTTGCGCCGAGCGGCGGGCGAGGCTGCCCGGCGCCGCCGTGTACAGGCGGTCCTTCAGCACGTCCAGGTAAAACCCGCCGAGATCTTCCGAGCAATAAGTCTGCAGGCGCTGCACGACGAGATGAAATTCGAAGCGGGCATAGTCGGCGGCAACTTCGGCGGCGAGTGTCTTCGCCTGCGCGATCGCATAGCGGTCCATTTCCAGCAACTCGGCGGCGGGCAGCGTATCGGCGGAGACATTGAAATCGGCCGTGTTCGCCATCAGGAAGCGTAGCGTATTGCGAATGCGGCGATAGCCCTCGACGACCCGCTTCAGGATTTCGTCGGAGATCGTGAGTTCGCCCGAATAATCGGTCGCAGCCACCCACAAGCGCAGGATCTCCGCGCCCTGCGACTCCGCGACTTTGAGCGGCGAGACCACGTTGCCCTTGGACTTGGACATCTTCCTGCCCTCGCCGTCGACGGCGAAGCCGTGCGTGAGCAACGCCTTGTAGGGAGGCACTCCGTTGACCATGCTGGAAACGAGCAGTGACGAATGGAACCAGCCGCGATGCTGGTCGGAACCCTCGAGATAAAGGTCTGCCGGAAAGCCGTGGTCCGCCGGGTGCGAACCCATGCGCGTCGCACGCCCCTCGGGTCCGCCCATCACGGTCTGGAACGTACTGCCCGAGTCGAACCAGACGTCGAGCGTGTCGGAGATCTTGCGATACTTGGCCGGGTCGACACCGAAATCCTCGTGTGTCGCCGCGAACCATGTCTCGAGTCCACCTTCCTCCACCTTGAGCGCGGCGAGTTCGAGCAGGGCCATCGTATCGGGGTGCAGCTGGTCGGTTTCCTTGTCGACGAAAAACGGCAGCGGCACGCCCCACTGGCGCTGCCGCGACAGCGTCCAGTCCGGACGGTTGGCGATCATTCCATACAAGCGGGCCTTGCCCCACGCGGGATAGAACTGCGTGGCGTCGATGCCGCGCAGCGCCACCGCGCGCAGCGTCTCCGGCGGTGCGTGCCCATGCCACCCAGGCACCGAGTCCATACCGGCGAACCACTGCGTCGTTGCCCGGTAGATGATCGGAGACTTGTGGCGCCAGCAATGCATGTAGCTGTGCGTGTAGTTGGTCGAGTGAAACAACGCGCCGACTTCGCGCAGCTTGTCCACGACCTGCGGATTCGCCTCCCAGATCTTTTCCCCGCCGAAGAACGGCAGGCTGCCTGCATAGCGGCCATCGCCCTGCACCGGATTGATGATGTCGTCGTCCTTCATGCCATAGCTGCGGCACGACTGGAAATCGTCGATGCCGTAGGCGGGCGACGAATGGACGATGCCGGTGCCCTGCTCCAGCGTTACGAACGAGCCCAGGTGGACCGGCGAGGCGCGATCGTAGAACGGATGGCGGAATTTGATGAGTTCCAGTGCCGCACCAGGCGCGGTGGCGACGACGGTACCTTCGAGCTGGTAGCGCTTGAGGCACGCGTCGACCAGGTCCTTCGCCAGCACGAGATTGCCCTTGGCGGTAGCTACCAACGCGTAGGTGAACTCCGGATGCACGGTCAACGCCTGGTTGGCCGGAATCGTCCACGGCGTCGTGGTCCAGATCAGCGCACGCACCGGCCCTGCCGGCAGTTGCGCGAGTCCGAAGGCCTTCGCCAGCTTTGCCTGCTCAGTGGGGTCGAGCGGCATTCCCACGTCGATCGCGATATCGACTCGGTCCTCGTATTCGACTTCGGCCTCGGCGAGCGCGCTCTGGCAGTCGAAGCACCAATTCACCGGCTTCAAGCCGCGGTACAGGAAGCCCTTCTCCAGGATTCGCCCGAGCGTGCGAATCTCGTCGGCTTCGTTCTTGAACGCCATCGTCGTATAAGGGTGGTCCCAGTCGCCCAGCACACCCAGGCGCTTGAAGCCTTCCTTCTGTTTGGCGATCTGTTCATTGGCGTAGGCGCGGGCGAGCCGCTGCGTATCCGCCGTCGACAAATGCTTGCCGTGGGACTTCTCGATCTGCACTTCGATCGGCATTCCGTGGCAGTCCCAACCCGGCACATAGGGCGCGTCGAACCCGGCCAGCTGCTTACTCTTGACGACGATGTCCTTGAGGATCTTGTTGACCGCGTGTCCGATGTGGATGTCGCCATTGGCGTACGGCGGCCCGTCGTGAAGGATGAAGCGCGGCCGGCCCTGTGACGCCGCGCGAATGGCCTCGTACACCTTGCGTTCCTGCCAGTCCTTGACCCATTTCGGTTCGCGCTTGGCGAGATCGCCACGCATCGGGAACGGCGTGTCGGGCAGGTTCAGCGTGGACTTGTAATCGATTTTGGTTTCGTCGGGCATGCGGTCACACAGTGAAAAGCGGATGGAATTCGGGAAAGACACTCATCATGCCACGCGGGCGAAATAGTCACGCGCCTCGACCACATCGGCGCGAATCTGACGCGTCAGCGCATCCAGCGTGTCGTACTTCTCCTCGTTGCGCAGCTTGTGCACGAATTCGACCGTCACGCGGCGGCCATAGATCGTTTCGTCGAAGTCGAACAGGAAGACTTCCAGCAGCGGCTGCCCGTCGCTGTCGACCGTCGGGCGCACGCCGATGCTTGCGACGCCGGTGCGCGGGGCCGGTCCGAGGCCGTGTACGCGCACCGCGAAGATCCCCGACAGCGCGGGCGGATGCCTGAGAGGAATGTTCGCCGTCGGAAAGCCCAGGCTGCGCCCGAGCTTGCGGCCATGCGCGACGCGGCCGCTGATTGCGTAGGGACGCCCCAGCAGCGCAGCGGCGCGCGCCAGGCTGCCGGCGGCCAACGCCTCGCGCACGGCGCTCGACGACGCGCGTTCCATGTCCACGGCGACCGTGCGCATGCCTTCGACGCTGAATGTCGTTGCGTGGGCGCGGAGCACGGCCAGGTTGCCGGCACGCGCGCGGCCGAACCGGAAGTCGTCGCCGACAAGCACCCAGCGCGCGTCGAGCCGGCGCACCAGCACGTCGTCGATGAAGGATTCGGGGGTCATCGCGGCGAGGTTTCGGTCGAAGCGCGCGATGATCGTCCGGTCGATGCCAAAGGCGCGGAACACGTCGAGCTTCTGGCGCAAGCGCGACAGGCGCGGCGGCGCCGCCTCTTTCGCGAAGAATTCGCGCGGATGCGGGTCAAATGTCAGAACCGCCGACGGCAGGCGCAGGTCTTCAGCGGCTTCGATGAGCCGCGCCAGCATCGCCTGATGGCCGCGATGGACACCGTCGAAATTGCCGATCGTCAATGCGACCGGGCCATCCGCCAGTGCCGGAAGTCCTCGATAGATCCGCATTTGATTTGCCCGGGTCAGCGCGCCGGGTGCCGTTGGGGAAGCAGCGGCGGATGCACGTTGGCAAGTTGCGCCAGGAGCTTGAATTCTAACAGATATTGGGGCTATCGTTGTGCAGTGAAAGCTAAACCGATCCTGTTCCTTGGGCCGACCTACTATGATGGCGACCGGCATGGCGCTCGGGTACGACCTTGGCCGCTCTCGCTGAATTCGACAGGACGTATGAGGAAAATCATGCCGGACCCAAAGCACGACGCAATCGCCGACGCCGCTGAAGTGCTTCTGGTGGCCGTCGGCGCAGCATCGACCCGCGCCAGGCGTGGTGATCGCAGCGAGAGCTACGTTCTCTTGCTGCAAAGGATCCGTGAGTTGCAAATAAGGATGCTGGAGCTGCTGGTCATCGCTGAGCCGGAGGTTCATGAAAGCACTCGCGAACTCGCCGCTGCGCTCGATAGGCGCATCGACCAATTGCAGCGGCACCTCGACACGGGCCAAGGCGACTTATGACGCGCACCTGAGCCGCCTGGAATCAGCGCGGATGAGGCAAGGCGGTAGGCGCGATGCCCGCCTCGGCCGCCTGGTCTTCGTAGGGCCACTCCCGCCATCCGCCGTCCACCAGCGGAAAATACAGCGCCAAGCGGATGCGCCGCGGGTCGAATCCGCGGACGATTCTCGCGTAGCGTTCGAGCTGCGCGCGATAGCGCTCCTCTTCCCGGGCGAGAAACTCCTGCGTGTCGCCGCCTTCATGGCGTCCGGTCTTGAAGTCGACGATCCAGCGCACGCCGTCCGCGACGAACGTCCTGTCCAGCGAAACGTGCACGATCGCGCCGTCGTCGACGGCCGCCAACGCCCATTCGCTGACGGCTTCCCCGTGCGTGGGATCGAACAGCCATCGGCCGCGCGGGTCGGCCAGCAGCCCGCGCAACGCGCGATCGACATCCGCAGCGGCGCGCGCCAGTCGCTCGTCGTCGACACCTTCGCTTCGCAACGCCATCGTGATGCGCGCTTGCAGGGCCGCCACGCGTTCGGCACTCCAGGTCGCAATGCCATCCCGCGCGACCTGTGCGAGCAGCCGATGCGTGACCGTGCCGATGGCCGCGGCCGTGGCGTGCGCCCACTCGAACGGAATCAGTGCCTCGCTTGCCGTGGCGGGCATTCCGGCGCGTAAGGCGGTCCCATCAGCTAGCTCGGGCATCGCGAATCCGGCGGCCAAACGCACGAGCGGCGGTGCGCCGCGTTCGGCATTCGCGTCCGGGTCCCGCGTGGGCAGTGGCGGGGGGAGCGCCAGCGCGGGCCACAGCTTGGCCAGCGCCGCGTTCCTTTGCGGCGTCTTCCACGGCGACTCGCCTGGCGCCGCCGCGGGGTCGATCTCCGCCGTCCCGATCAAGTGCAGCCGCGATCGTGCGCGCGTCGCGCCGACGTACAGCAGGCGGCCCAGCTCATGATCGGCCTCCGCGGTTGCCAGCAATTCGAGGTAGCTGTAGGCCGGATCCTTGTCGCCACCGCGCGCGTTGATCGGCGCCAGTAGCAGGCCGCCCGGGCGCGTACGCCAGCGCAACAGGTCGCGGTCACTTCCGCTCGGGCCGCGGGCCAGACCGGGAAGAATCACGGTGTCGAATTCCAGCCCCTTTGCGTGGTGCAGCGTCATCACCTGTACGCGTGCCGCGCTTCCGGTCGCCGGCGTTGGATACATGACGGCGAGCGCTTCGAGCATCCGGTTCCAGTCGCGAATGTCGCCCCCGGTTTCGTGCGCCGCGAGCAAAGCAAAGAACCGCGATGCGGCATCCAGGTCGATCGCTTCATCGACGGTAGCCGGCCCGCCCAGCGCCAGCCAAGCGCCGCGGATGCAGGCGCTGAATGCCACCCGTCCACGCTCGGCAAACGCGGGCAGCAGCGCCGCCGCGATGCGATCCAGCCGTGCATGACCGTCGTCGCTGATGGCCACGATGTCGCGATGACCTGCGAGGACCGCGTGCAGACCGGCCGCAATATGTGTCGACACGGTCAGAAGGTCGGCAAGCACGAGTCCGCACCACGGCGCGCGCAACACGGCTAGCGCCGCCAGACGGTCAGCCGGTTGCAGCAGCGCGTGAGCGAGCGAGGTGAGATCGAGCATCGACTGCCGCGTGCCCAGCGCGTCGAGCTCGACCGCTGCAAATGGAATGTTGGCCGCACGCAGTGCCGGCAGGATCTGGTCCAGGTGCGAGCGCGCGCGCACCAGGATTGCGATGTCGGCGCCATTGGCTGCCAGTGCCGCAGTCACGCGCCGTACGACACATTCGGCCTCGGCTTCGACCGTGTCCAGCAAATCGACCGTGGGCCGTACATCGGGGATCACTGCGCGCATAGCCACCGCCGGCGCGAACGACACCGCGCCGCGCCAAGGACTGCTGTGCGGCCCCAGCACGCCCGGAAACACGTCATTGACCCAGTGCACGACGGCTTCCTGCGAGCGAAAATTGCGGGTGAGGTCGATCACGCGCACGGGGACGTTGCCGACGCGCGATTTTTCCTGCGCGTCCAGGAACAGCCGCACTTCCGCATCGCGAAACCGGTAGATCGACTGCATCGGATCGCCTACCGCGAACAGCGTACGTCCGTCGCCGTCGGTCCAGCCGGCGGTGAGGCTCCCCAGCAACTCGTATTGCACGTCGGATGTGTCCTGGAACTCGTCGACGAGCAGATGATCGTAGCGCGCGTCGAGCCGCAGCAGCAGGTCGGTAGGTGCGTCGGCGGAACCGAGCGCGCGCAGCGCAGCCAGCGTCAGCTCGACGAAGTCGACGACGCCCTCCGCCGCGAATACCAGCGCAAGTTCCGTGGCGGCCCGGGGCAGCACCGCCAGCAGTGCGGCGACGATCGCCCAGGCCTCTTCTGTGTAGGCCGCCGGGGGAAGGCTGCGCGCGAGGTGCAGCGCGTCGGCCAGTCCTGCCTCCGTGTCGAGCGCGCGCAGCAACTCCTCGACCGCCTGCTTGCGGGCGGCTCGTTCAGCCTTTCCTGCGCCGGTCCCCTGTGCAGGGAAGCCGCCGCGCTCGTTGATCGACTTGCGAAATTGTGGCTTGCCCTTCACCAGCAGCCAATTCGCCAGCGCGCGCCAATCGTCTTGCCGCTGCCAATGCGCCGGCGGTAACCCTTCATCCTCGACGCATCGCGAGAGGGCCTGTGCGAGGTCTTCGCCTTCGTCGGACTGCTCGAGATGGCCGACCGCGTAACCGGCGCAACGCGCGAGTGCCACGAGCGCATCGCGCGGAAAGCGGCGCCGCACCTCATCGAGCTCGCCGGCGATCTCGAGCTGCAACGCGCGCTCCAGATGCCCACGCAACTCCCCGGGGCGCGCGAGACCCACGTGGCGCAGCCATTGATCGCGCTTGGCCAGCATCGACGAGAGCAGTGTGACCACGCGCTCGGCATCGTTGTCGAGATGGGCGAGCAGCGCGCGCCACTGCGCGTCGTCGACTGCGGCTGCCGCGAGTGCTTCGCGCGCGGCTTGGCCGTACAGGGCGTCGGCGTGTTCCTCGAAGCGCGGCAGCGATCCCAGGCCCGTCGCCAGCGGTGCCTGGCGCACAACGGATGCGCAGAACGCGTCTATCGTGTAGACGGCCAGGCGCGCCGGATGCGCAACCAGGTCCCACCCGAGTGCGCGGTCACGCGCCAGCGCGGCCGCCGCCAGCGCCCGTGTTCGCGCATGGTGGTCCGAGGTCGCCGCGGGCGTTGGACCATCGGCGGGCAACTCCGCGGCCTCGCGCAGTGCGTCGACGATGCGCGCGCGCATCTCGGCCGCAGCCTTGCGCGTAAACGTCATCGCCAGCACCTGCTCCGGACGCTCGACGATGCCCAGCAACGCCAGATAACGCTGGATGAGGAGCTCGGTCTTGCCCGATCCCGCCGGCGACTGGACGAGGAACGACTGCCGGACGTCGAGCGCCAGCGCGCGATGGGCGATATCGCGCGCAAGCAATGCGTCGGCGTCAGTCATTGTCGACAGCCAGCGTGTGCAACCCCGCAGCTTCGATCCGGCACAACGGCTGCAGGCCGCACGTGCGACATGGCGCGCCGTTGTCGCGCGGCGTCACGGTGGCGACGCCTTCGCGCAACTCGACGGCAAGGTTGGTAATCTGCTGCTGCCAGCGGTGCGCCACGCCTTCCCAAGTGTTGGGCTCGCGCAGGGCGGCGACGTCCATCAAGTCCGGCCACAGCTCCGCGTCTGCGGCCAAGCCGATCGCCGCAATTTCGCCGACCTTGAGCCTTGCGTAGGCGGCGGCGCGCACCTCGATGGGCGGCGACACGCCTCGGAGCGCCTGCGCGTAGACGCCGAGTTGCGGCGCGCGCGGACGCTCCGCAAACCACGCGGAAGGCCTGTCGACCTGACCCGTCTTGTAATCGATGATCGCGTGGCCGCCACCTTCCACGGCATCGACGCGGTCGAGCTTGAGCGTGAGGATCAATCCCGCGATATGCAGCGGCAGCGACCACTCGACATTCGCGACGTCGAACGCGGGTCGCGGCCGCTCGCAGGTTTCGATCCAATGCGCCACGATGCCGGCGATGCGCGCGGTCTCGGCCATCGCCAGCGCCGGCGGCAGCAACCGCCATCGCGCCGGCGTAAGCGTAGCCCTTGCGCTCTCAACCGCAGCGTCGATGCGTTGTTGCGTCGCCGCTGCGTCGCATGCCTGCAGCGTCGCGTGCGAGCCGACATTGCGCCAGAACGCCGCCATCGCGGCATGGACGAGCTGGCCGCGTTCCCGGGCGTTCAGGCCCTCGGCCGCCTCCGGCCAAGGTTCGACGCGCATCCGGTGGCGCGCTGTAGCGCGGAACGGACAGTCGCTTTGCGCGGCGATGACGCCCACGCCGCCGCGCAGCGGACCCGCCGCCAATGCAGGAGCGCGCTGGTCGGCGAGCGACTCGCGGAGACCAACGTCGGCGATGGCTTCGGCGCTGTCCCGGTTGTCCAAGTCTTCGTCGAGCGCCGGCGCCTGCGCCGGTATCAACGCCGACGGGGCGCAAGGCTCGCCGTCCGCGCTCGCCGGATAGCTCAATACCACGCGCGACGCGCCCTGCACCAGCATCCCGGTCACCGCGCGTGCGTACGCAAGCTCCCGCGACGCACTCGAGCGCGGGACATTGCGATCGCGCTGCCATGCAATTGGCAGGAAGGCATTGGGCTGCGGCGCCGGCGGCCAGCGCTGCGCCGACAACCCGGCAACCCACAGAGCATCGAAGGGCAAGCCGGCGGCCTCCAGTATGCCGAGGATCGTGATCGACGCAGCCGGCGTCTTCGGCTGGAATATCGTGCCGCGCGCGAGGTTGCGAACCTGCGCCAACGCGGTGGCGGCGGTCAGTCGTGTATCGAGTGTGCCGATGCGCGCGAATTCCTCGAGCAATTCTTCCCACGCATTGCGCGCGGCGAATTCAGTGGCAGACAGGGGCTCGGATTGGTCGCCTGGCCAGCCGCAACGGTCGAGAAGGTCGCGCCAATGACTGACCCATTGCCGCGGCGACTGCGCAGCCGGACGACGCAAGCCGTCGCGCGCGCTGCGCCAACGTGCCGCCAGCGCGTCTTCCAGGCGGCCGAGGCTCGCGACCGCGTCATCCCAGTGAACGCGCGCGCGGCCTTCGTCGAGCCACGTGCGTTCACACGGCGCGCGTGCCTGCCAAGATCCGGGAAAGTACGGAGAACGCAGCAATGCAGCCGCCGCGGGGCGCGCGAGCGGCGCTTGCGCGAGCGTCAACGTCGCGAGGGCTGCATTGATGATCGGCGTATCGGCGAGCGGCGTTCCTAGGGACAAGTTGTACGGGCGTGCCGCGCCGGCCTGTCCTGGCATCTGCAATGCGGGACACAGCACGTCCTCGGCCAGCGCGCGCACCTCGTCGCGCCGCTGCGCGAGGTCCTCGATGGCGATTCCGATGCTGGCGCCGGGTGATGCTTCCGCCTGCCGTCGCGCCCAGACGAGCGCCGCGCGCAGTTCATCGCGCGACGTCGGCGCACTGAATCGCAGCGGCGCCGTGCTCGCACCGACCGAGGGCGTGGTGCGAATGGACATGCCCGCCGCAGTCAAAGCATCGATCAGTCGTTGCTGCTGCGGCGAGGTCTCGATGAATCCCGCCAGCACAACGTCCTGCCCGCGCCATTCGGGCACCGCTTGCGCGATGCTCGCCAGGAGGTCCGGCACCATGGCCAGATCGACCGCGCGCAGCCGTTCGAGCTCGCGGCGATATCTCTCGGCCCAACCGGCGAAAAGCGCCGGATCGGAATCGACGAATGTGCTTCGCCACGCGCGCCAGCTTTCGCCGCCGGCACCCCATGTGTGCACCAGTGCCCAGGCATCGGCGGCGAGCGCCGACGCGCCCTGCGGATCGAGCAGCGGTGTGCGCGTCTCGACGTCGGCCGCGACAAGACGATGCCACAGGAAATCGGATTCGACCGGCGCCAGCAGGCGCAGGGCGGGAACTATCGCCTGGGCGTCGTTTGCCTCGCGCCACAGCGTCCCCAACCAGGCCGACCACGGAAGCGCGCGCGCGGCATTCCACGTCCGGTGTCCGGAGCGCGCCATCGCGGCGTCGTGGCGCGCGACCAGCGTGCGCGCCAGCCGGTTGTTCGGCGTGACCAGCGTGGTGCCCTCGGCACACGCCGCGGCAAGTTCGAATGCGATCATGGGAGTGGCCAGTGTTGGCCACGTCGAGAAGCGTCGGCGGACCGGACGCGTGAAACTCTAACAGGTTTCCCCTCGGACTTCGCCGTCCGTTGCGGCCGGGTCAACGCAGATTGGTGTGCTGCGATGCGAGTGATCAAACAAGGCCGGGAGGGGCCAGCCGTGTGCAATCAATGCAGCGCCGCAGCACGCCGATTTGCGCTGTGGGTCAGTATCCTGATGCCTGTTTGCGTTCCCTCCGATTCGAAGCGCAGGATGGACTCAGTCGCCGCGACCGCCGGCGGCCATTGCAAGGCCCGGCAAGGGCATCACCGACGGACTGCTGCCGATCGCTGCTGGTGTGGACATGGGTGAAACGCGCGATGGAAGCGACGGTTGCATCGGCGTTGCCGGCACCGGATTCACGCCGGTAACGTGGGGGCCCGTGCTCACCTCGGTGATTCGCGTGTCCGCGCGGCGGCTGGCCAGTTTCCATTCCCCGCACCAATCGTCGTCGCGCACGTGGGGCCAGACGCCTTCGATCATGTACGACTTGGCGTTGATCGGATGCAGCATGGGCGCCTCGCGGCGGCACTGTCCCCATTGCGTCATCTTGCCATCGCTGGGCTTGACGTTTTGCCGGTCGTAGAACTGGCATATCTTGCACTTTTCCACCGCGTCCTCCTCCGTCTCGAGCGCACCGTTGTCACGGGCGCTGGAATAAAGCTTTCGTATCGCTGCTATTGCAATTTCCGTGCTGATTTCACGGGATACTGCTCAAGGCGGCAATCGGCCAAACGGCCGAGCGATGATCTGCCGAGCGGCGAAAGGCGTTTGTATGTCATTGCTGTCCGATCCTAGTGCACGACGAGCGGAAGGAAACCGCGCGGAATGAGCACATCGGGACGGCAACGCCGGCGCGCGGAGCGCACGCAGGCTGAATTGGGGCGCGGCAGCACACGCGCGTCGCCGCGGGCTTCGTTGCAGCTGTCGCGACGCAGGTTGCAGCGCATCGCCACGATCGGCCGCGGCGGCGTGCGACCATGGCGAAGCGCCACCGGCCGGCACGATCGCCGGTGCTGGGTCAGGATTACGGCCGCCGACCGCATCGCTGTTTGCAGTCTGGAAGTATTACTTCCCGGCGGCCGTAAGAGTTGAACAAGTTCGACATGGCTTCAGGCCGCAAGCGCCCCGAACATCTCGCGCAACGGCGCGGGCACGTCCTGCACGCGGCGCGACGATCCAGCCGGCAACGTGTCCAATGTCTTCTTCAGTTCGGCATCCGCGTTGGCAGCTTCGTCCGCGAGCTTTTCATCGTAGCTGCGACGAAGTTCCGGATGGCTCAGGACTTCATATGCGGCGTGGATCATCCGCACGAGACCGGAGAGATCCTGGCCCGCTTCCGTCATGCCGTATTGGAAGCGTTCCAGCACCGCGGCATACGCGGCCTCGATTCGTGCCGTGCTCGCGCCGGGCGCAAGGTCGAGGTAGTCATAGTGGGTATAGTTCACGATGCTTCTCCTGTCTTGGGTTCGGCGGTATTACTCCACCGGATGACCGACTATGAGCAGCAAGCGTGCCAAGCGCCGGCACCGCTGGTCGCCTGATTTCAAGTTCCTGATATCACGACTAATTTTCCGGATGCCCACAGTCTTCCGCGGAATGCGGATCGGACCGGCGGCGAGCCGGCAATGCCGGGCGCGGCAATGCGCGTCAGATCACGGACAGGCGCGTGGCCCTGCGCGGCGGCGCAAACGCAGCATCGAGCGCGGCGAGAACACCGGTGTCGACGCGCATCGCGGCGGCTGCGCGGTTTTGCTCGATGTGCGCGACGTTGGATGACTGCGGGATCGCGATCACATGAGGCCGCGTGAGCACCCAAGCGAGCGCAAGTTGCGCCGGCGTGACGGAAAGCGACTTCGCAATCGCCATCAGTTTGCGATTCGTCATTAGTGCGCCCTGCGCGACCGGCGAGTACGCCATGATGGCAATGCCACGCGTGCGACACCAATCAAGCAGGCGCCATTCAATCCCGCGTTCGGTGAGATTGTAGAGTACTTGGTTGGTCACGCAGTTGGCGCCTTCCGGATGCGCGTGGAGTTCCTCCATGTCCGCGACATCGAAATTGGAGACGCCCCATCGACGAATCTTGCCTGCCGCGCGCAGGCGTTCGAACGCGTCGATACTTTCGGCGAGCGGTACGCGGCCCCGCCAATGCAGCAGGTACAGGTCGAGGCATTCGATGCCGATGCGACGCAGGCTGCGCTCGCAGGCGGCGGTCATGTCGGCAATGCCGGCGTTGTGCGGATATACCTTGGACACTACAAAAACAGATGAGCGGCGACCCGCGATCGCGCGTGCGACGATTTCCTCCGCGCCGCCGTCGCCATACATCTCCGCAGTGTCGATCAGCGTCATGCCCACATCCAACCCGCGCTGCAACGCGGTGACCTCGCGCGCGGCGCGTGATGTGCGCTCGCCCATCTTCCAAGTGCCGAGGCCGAGCGCGGGCACCGACGTGCCATCGGCAAGCGTGATCCAAGGAACGTTGTGTGTTGTCAACGGTTATCCGGGGGGAATAGTCGGCAAATTGTCTGCGGGGATAGTCCAGTAGAATGTGCTTTGGTTCACTTCACCTTCGGGATGCATTTGACGCCATGCCGCTCGACGTTCCCTTGATCGCAGACAGGCATATCGTGCGCGGTGCGTGCCCGCACGATTGCCCGGACACCTGTGCTCTACTGACTACGGTCGAGAACGGTCGCGCGATCGAAGTGCGCGGCGCGCCCGATCATCCGGCTACAGCGGGCGTGCTTTGCACCAAGGTGGCGCGTTACCTCGATCGTACCTATTCCGACCAGCGCCTGCTGCATCCGATGAAGCGAGTCGGAAAAAAAGGTGAAGGCCGGTTTGCCCGTATTTCCTGGGATGAGGCACTTGAGACGATTGCGACCCGGTTTGCGGAAATAGCAAGGTCCGCGGATGGGCCACAGGCGATTGTGCCGTACAGCTATGCGGGAACGATGGGCCTGCTGCAGGGGTCGTCGATGGACCGCCGATTCTTCCATCGCCTTGGCGCGTCGCTGCTCGACCGCACGATTTGCGCATCCGCCGGCAAGGCGGGATGGGGCGCTGCCATAGGCGCGTCGGTGGGCATGGACGTCGAGCAGTTCGAGAACAGCCGCCTGATCGTCATCTGGGGCAGCAACGCAGTCACCTCCAACCTGCATTTCTGGACCCGCGCGCAGGAGGCCAAGCGTCGCGGCGCGAAGCTGATCGCCATCGATCCCTATCGCAGCGTCACCGCGGAGAAATGCCACGAGCACATTGCGCTGCTGCCGGGAACCGACGGCGCGCTGGCGCTGGGAGTAATGCACGTCCTGATCGCGGAAGAACTGCTCGACCGGGACTATATCGACAGGTACACCCTGGGATTCACGGAACTCGCGGCGCGTGCCGCAGAATGGTCGCCGCAACGCGTCGCGCAAACCTGCGGCATCGAGGCAGCGCAGGTCACCGGGCTCGCGCGCGACCTCGGAACCATCAAGCCCGCCGCCATTCGCGTCAACTACGGCATGCAACGCGTTCGCGGTGGCGGCAATGCCGTCCGCGCCATTGCCTGCCTGCCGGCGCTTGTCGGCGCCTGGCGCCATCCCGCGGGCGGCGCGCTTCTGTCATCGTCGGGAACTTTCCCGGTTGATCAAGCGGCGCTCGAGCGGCCCGATCTCATTGCCGGCGCGCCGCGCACGATCAACATGTCCGCCATCGGCGACGCCCTGCTCGATGCCGCCGATCCGCCGATCAAGGCTATCTATGTGTACAACTCGAACCCGGTTGCCGTCGCGCCGGAGTCGTCGAAGGTGCGCCGGGGATTTGCGCGCGACGATCTTTTTGTCGTCGTCCACGAGATCTTCCAGACCGATACGGCTGACTTCGCCGATATTTTGCTGCCGGCGACGACGCAGCTCGAGCAAACCGACGTCCACCTATCCTACGGACACCTGTACGCCGTCGCCAACAATCCGGCCATCGCGCCACTGGGCGAAGCGCTGCCCAATACCGAGGTGTTTCGCCGGCTTGCGGCGCGGATGGGCTTTTCCGAGCCGTGCTTCGCCGACAGCGACGATGCGATGGCGCGCCAGGCGTGGCGGCGCACCGATCCCCGCGCCGCGGACCTCGACTGGGATGCGCTGAAAAAGGACGGCTGGCGGCGACTGGCGCTGCCCGCGATCCATGCGCCATTCGCCCAGGGCAACTATCCCACGCCGTCGGGTAAGTGCGAGTTCTGGAGCGCGACGCAGCAGGCGTTGGGCGAAGATCCACTGCCCGGCTACCTGCCGCCGCGCGAATCGGCGGCGAGCAATCCGGATCTCGCGAAAACGTATCCCCTTGCATTCATCTCGCCGCCGGCGCGCAATTTTCTCAATTCGTCGTTCGCCAACCTGCCGCAATTCGTCGCCGAGGAAAAGACGCCGAAGCTCGATCTCCATCCCCTCGACGCCGCTGCCCGCGGCCTGCATGAGGGCGACGTGGTGCGGATTCGCAACGATCGCGGCAGCTTCACTGCCGCGCTGCGCGTCACCGATCGCGCGCGTCCGGGCGTGGCCGTGGCGCCGTCGATCTGGTGGCAGAAACTCGCGCCCGATGGCCGCAACGCCAACGCGGTGACGTCGCAGGCGCTGACCGACATGGGCCGCGCGGCGACGTTCTACGATTGCCTGGTGGAGGTGGAGCGTGCGTGAAGCGGCGGCGAACGTGGCATCCGTCGACGCCATCCTGGCCAAGCTCGACTTTGCGCGCGAACCGGCGCAGCGCCTGCCGCTGCTGCTCGCAGCCGTCGATGGAATTTCCGTCATCGACGCGCGGCGCGCGCTGGGCCACGCGGTGGAAGCGGCCGCCGTCGCGACGAAGCTGTCGGATCCCGCCGCGCATGCGGAAGCCCTGTACCAGCAGGGGCGCTGCCAGGATCTGATGCTCGAACATGCCGCCGCGCTCGAACTCTTCGAGCAAGCGCTTGCCGGGTTCGAAGCCGCGGGAGACGAGGTCGCGACGGCCAAGACGCTGCGCGCGATCAGCTTCATTCAGGACGTCCTGGGCGACTTTTCGCGCGCCCTGGACCACCAGTTGCGCGCGCTCGAAATCGACGAGCGCCTCGGCACCACCACGAATCGCTCGGCGACGCTGCGCACGATCGGCCTCGTCTGCTCCAAGACCGGCGACCATGCCACCGGACTCGAGTTCTACCGGCAAAGCCTGGCGTTGTGCACGGAACCGAAAGATGCGCTGGAACGCGGCAAGACGCTCAACAACATCGGCATCAACCTGAAGAACCTGGGCAGGTTCGACGAGGCGCGTGCGGCGCTGACGGAGGCATTGCAATTGTTCGAGGCGCTTGGCGTGCCGCTGTTGCAGTGTGCGACGCTGAACAACCTCGGACTCGCCCACGAGAAACTGGGCAACACGGCCGCTGCCGAGCGCACGCTGCGCGATGCGCTGGCGCGTTCGGAAGCGATCGCGTATGTCCAGGGCATTGCGCATGCGCAAATGGCGCTCGGACGGTTATACGCGGCGCAGGAGCGCCACGACGCAGCGTCCGAGAAGCTGCACGCCGCACTACAGCTCTGCGAGCGGCATAACATCAAGCTGACGTGGTATGAATGCCACGAGGCGCTGGCCCAGCTCTACGAGCGCCAGGGCGATCCGGTCAAGGCGTTGCTCCATTTTCGCCGCTTTCACGAGATCGAGCACGAGGTCCAGCTGGAGTCCGCAAGCAACAAACTGCGCGCCTTCGCCATCCAGTTCCAGGTCAATGCCGCCAAGCGCGACGCGGAACTGCAGCGGGATCGGCAGGCCGTGCTGACGCAGGCGAATGCGGAACTCGACGCACTCAACGTCTCGCTTACCGAGGCCAACCTGCAGAAGACGATGCTGCTGGACCAACTGGAACGGCAGACGTACGAAGACGCGTTGACGGGGCTCGCCAATCGACGCCGGCTCGACCAGCGGCTGGATGAAGAATTCGCGCGCGCGGCGCGGCACGGGCGGCCGCTCGCCGTGGCCATCGCCGACCTCGACAACTTCAAGCTGGTGAACGACCGCTACTCGCACGCTGTGGGCGACGCGGCGCTGAGGTCGCTCGCCAAGCTGCTGTCGTCGCAGGTGCGCCACACGGACCTGGTGGCGCGTTTCGGCGGCGAGGAGTTCGTTCTGGTACTGGTGGAGTCGGACGCGGACGCCGCGTTGCGCGTGTGCGAGAAATTGCGCATGGCGGTGGAACGCCACGCGTGGGACGCCATTCACCCGGGCTTGGCGCTGACGATCTCGATCGGCGTGTGCGCCGACCCGAAGCTTCCCAGCCACGAACGCATGCTTGCCGCGGCGGATCGCAATCTCTACCTGGCCAAGGCAGGAGGCCGCAATCGCGTCGTGGGCTGATGCCCGCGAAGTACTGCCTAGATCTTGCGCACGAGTCCGACCATCACGCCGAAGATTTCCAGCGAGCCTTCCGGACGAATGACCGGATAGGCCTTGTTTTCGGCCTTCAGCACGAAGCGGCCCTGCTCCTGTTCCAGTCGCTTCAGCGTGAACTGGTTGTCGACGATGGCGACGACAATATCGCCCTTGTGCGCCGCCGGGCGCTTCTCCACGACGACCAAGTCGCCGTCGAAAATGCCCGCATCCACCATTGAGTCGCCCTTGACGCGGATGAGCACCGTTTGCGACGGGTGCTCGATGAGGTAATCGTCGATGGTCAGCGCATCCGCATCCGTATCGTCGACGGCATCGGGCATGCCCGCGCGCACTGGAGATTCAGCCAGCGGCCGCGCAAAAAAACGGCGCGTCGGCGCGAGACGGCGGTCCGGCGTGGAATCGAGGAATCCGGCGAGCTTGAGACGCGCTACCAATGCTGCCACCGAGGACTTGGACTTCAGGCCGAGCAGGTCGCCGATCGACGCGTAGGATGGCAGCGCGCGGTAACGAGCGTAGTAGTCCTGGAGGGACGTCAGGTAGGAACGATCGTTCGACATGCGCGTAGAATAGCGAACGAACGTTCTGGAAGTCAACCCCCCTTTGCGCAAATGACGCAAATATGCCCGTTTGACGTGTCCCGCCGACGCTGAGGGCCGATGAAACTTTTTGCTCCGTCCATTGCCTTTGTCGACCTTGAGACTACCGGCATGCGCGCCGGCGTCGACCGCGTTACCGAGGTTGGCATCGTGCGGGTCGATGCCGCAACCGACGGCGGCCCGCCCCGGGTGAGCGAATGGACCACGTTGGTGAATCCCGGCGAACCCATTCCCGCGGTGATCCAGGCACTTACCGGCATCACCGACGCCATGGTTCGAGATGCCCCGCACTTCCCGGCGATCGCATCGGCAATCGAGGCGCGCATCGAAGGCTGCGTCTTCGTCGCCCACAACGCGCGCTTCGACCACGGATTCCTGAAGCACGAATTCGCGCGTGTTGGCAGGCCATTCTCGGCGCGCGCGCTGTGCACGGTGAAACTTTCCCGCCGGCTATTTCCGGAGGCTGCGGGTCACGGTCTCGACGCGATCGTGGCACGGCATGAACTGGCCGCCACCGACCGGCATCGCGCGCTCGGCGATGCGCGGGCGATCTGGGCCTTCGTGCAGGCGCTCTATCGCGCGTTTCCCGAGGATGTAATCGCCGCGGTGGCCAAGCGCATTCTGCGCATTCCAAGCCTGCCGCCGCAATTGCCGGCGGATGCGCTGGACCATATACCCGACACGCCCGGTGTTTACTTGTTTTACGGAGACAACCCGCTGCCGCTCTATATCGGAAAAAGTGTCAACCTGCGCGATCGCGTGGCCGCCCATTTCTGCGGCGACTGGCAACGTGAGACCGACCTTCGCCTCTCGCAGGAAATCCGTCGCATCGAATTCGAGGAGACGGCCGGGGAAGTCGGCGCGTTGCTCCGCGAATCGCAGTTGGTGAAGGCGCTGCTTCCCGCGCACAACCACGCGTTGCGAAGGAAGGCGGAGTCCGGAGTGCTGGCATTGCCGGCGGCTCCGGGGCCGCCCCGTTACCTGACTGCGGACGCTATCGGGATGGGAGAACTGGCGGGCAGGTACGGGCCATTTTCGTCACGGCGTCAGGCGCGGGAGACGCTGCGTTCGCTGGCCGACCAGCATGCACTATGCTGGACCGCGCTTGGCCTGGAGAAGCGGCCCGGCCCGTGCTTCGCGCGTCAGTTGAAACGCTGCGCCGGCGCGTGCGTCGGCGCCGAATCTGCCGCGGAGCATGCCGAGCGCCTCGCGAGTGCGCTGGCGGCGCATGCCATCCCGGCGTGGCCGTGCGCCGGCATGGCCGCGCTGCGCGAAAGCTCCGCGAGCGGCGAACGCGTGGACGTCCACGTGTTGCGCGACTGGTGCTGGCTTGGCACTGCGCGGGACGAAGGAGACCTCGCGCACATCATCGAGGCGCCGCCCCGTCCGGATTTCGACATCGACATCGCGAAGCTGCTGCTTCGCCGCCACAAGGCGGGGCTGCTTCCGCTGACGCCGGTATCAACCCCTGCGGCGGCGCACTACTAGCAGCATCGCTGACCGCCCTTGCCGTACTTGTGCTCGATGGCCTGCGCGCAATAAGCGCCCCGCGACAGCACTGGCCCGCCTGGATGGCGCGCCGCCGTGTGCGCGAGGTATCGTTCGTAATCGGGTATGCCGAAAATCTGCCGGCAGACCTGGCGCGCGTCGCGCAGCCAATGGAAAAAACGCGCGCGCCCCGAGGCGGCTACCTTTCCAGTGTCCGGCGATGCCACGGTGTTGGTTTCGGCGGTCATGTCGCCCCCTGAACGTTGGCCATCGGAGGAATTTCCTGTGCGGTCGGCAGCGCCTGCCGCAGTGCCTGGCGGCAGATCTTGAGCGTAAACACGCACATCGCCAGCACCAGCAGGACGAATACGCCGCAGACCACCGCGTCGAGATAGTTGTTGAACGCGACGCGCTGCATTTCTTCGATC
>Ga0207691_10000080_pt1 | contig 82234 bp, 94 predicted proteins | sample KBSM13metaG_FD_184327 | JGI IMG/M metagenome (GOLD analysis project Ga0207691, IMG submission 184327) | Miscanthus rhizosphere microbial communities from Kellogg Biological Station, Michigan, USA - KBS M1-3 metaG (SPAdes) (version 2) | ecosystem: Host-associated > Plants > Roots > Rhizosphere >...
TTCTGAGTTCTGAGTTCTGAGTTCTGAGTTCTGAGTTCTGAGTTCTGAGTTCTGAGTTCTGAGTTCTGAGTTCTGAGTTCTGAGTTCTGAGTTCTGAGTGAGAGGCTCAGCACTCAGCACTTTCGACTCAGCACTATCTTTAGCCCGTCGCCTTGTATGCTCGAGCGGGCAAACTGAGTCGTTGTTCCACGGTCTGCCAGTGAATGTTTGAAAAGAAGGCGTCGATATACGCCGCCCTTTCAGATGGAGGATGATCCAATATGAACGCATGTTCCCAGACGTCCATCACAAGTATCGGCACAAAGCCCGCAACATTTCCTGTCTCGTGCAACGTGACCCAATGATTCGACAATTGCCCGTTCAAGGGGTTAAGATAGCAAATGGCCCACCCCACCCCTCGCATTTTTCCGACTCCGACAAAATCCGTCTTCCACAGCTCGTAGCTCCCGAAGTTGGCTTCCATGGCTTGGGCGCACGGGGAGTTGCGACCCGGTGCACTCCCGGCGGCTTTTTTCAAATTCTCAAAGTAGTATTCATGCAGGACCATGCCGTTGTATTCGAATCCCAGACGGCGCTTCAATTCGGAATAGGCCGGCATTTCCTCTTGATCGACTTTGCCGTCTTTCAAGACCTCTCGGATGTGCTGGGTCAGGTTATTGGTTTCCTTCACATAGCCTTCATAAAGCTTCAGATGCATATCGACGGTGCGGTCGGAGATCCCCTCGAGACCGTGAATATCGAATGACTTTGCCTTATAGGGTTCAGCTTGTTTGGCCATGTTTTCACCTTCCTAGTTCACGGTGGCTCTCATTGAATTGAGTCGCTTATTCGGGGGCCTTCATCGGTTGCTTCAACTCGGGCACGGGCGTATCGATGACTTTTATCGCACGGCCTTCGTCATCCAATTGCACCGTCACCTGTTGTCCGACGCTCAGTCGCTCAAACAATTCAGGCTTGCTCACCTGAAAATAGATGGGCTTTCCCATATCCGTCTTCAAGCGTCCCTTATGTTTCTTCAGATCCAATTCTTCTAACGTTCCCGTGACGACATTCCCATTCTGTTGGTCACGTGATAGATCCCCAGCCGAATCGGCCGCGCCGCCGCTGGTGTACATCCCATCAGTCAGCAGTAGGATAAACAGAACGAGGATTAACCGCATTGTTCTCTCCTTCGCGTCGCCTTGGTTGGGCTTCTGAAATATCATGGGTCATTCATGCAGTGTGAGGGATGTAGGTCTCGTGAGCCAGCAGTGTTTCCGCCTCTGCAGTGTCGGGGATTTGATCTTCACCATGACGGGCACGACCTACTTGTTAAAACCCTGAAATTGAGTTAGGGGTCATCCAGGCCCTGACATGAGATTACTTAAATGGTGGATGAACTCGCCGAGGTCGATTCTCTAGGATTAACCATTACAAACAGGAAGACAGATAACCCAAGGAAAATCACGTGGACGACAACTCATTAGCTCCTTCATTGGCTCCTTCGTCTCATCCGCTGCCTGATTCGATCACACCGCTTTACAAAATCTTCCATCCGACGGACCTATCGCCTGCGAGCGACATCGCGTTTGCCCATGCCTTGAAATTGGGGCTGCTTGCCCGAGGGGAACTGCGGATCATGCACGTCGATCCGGACCTGCCGCAGACCGACTGGTCCGCTTTACCTCGCGTGCGAGAGGCACTGGAACGCTGGGGCGCGTTGCCCCAAGGCAGTTCTCAAGGAGATGTCGTCCGGTTAGGTCTGCACATCGAAAAGATTCTGGCCTATCATGAAGACCCGACACGTTCGCTCGAACAACATCTCCGACATCACCCTGCGGATCTGCTGGTGTTAGCCACGCATCAGCCCGATGTGCTCGCACGCTTGTTTTCAAAACCCGTGGCTGAACCGCTTGCGAGACATACCCGCATTCCAGCGCTCTTCATTCCGGACGGTTCGACAGGATTCGTGCAAGCGTCCGATGGGCAGACCAATGTTCGGTCCATCTTAATTCCAATCGGTCAGACCCCACCGCCTCATGCCGCCATCGATGCAGCCGTGCAACTGGCAAAAATTCTCAACGCGCCAAGCGTCACGTTCACGCTGCTGCACATTGGATCGGCAGAAGAATTGCCCGCTCTCACCCTTGTCGAGCATCCGGGGTGGATCTGGCAAACCTCCGTCAGTTCCGGCGATGTCGTGGAGGCCATCACCGCCGAATCGGAGTCGGCCGATCTCATCGTAATGGGCACTGAAGGTCCGCATGGTTTTCTCGATGCCCTGCTGGGGTCCACAACCGAACAAGTTTTGCGAGAGGTTCGATGCCCGCTCTTAGTCGTGTCCGCCGGAGAAGAAGCGGACGCCGCCGCGATTTAGTCCGAAGCCACTCAGCACGGTTTGCTCCGACAACCTTGCGACGCTCTTGGGGATTTTGGATGTTTTGATTGTTTAGTTCGACTTCCTTGATCAGCGCCTCCCCATTCTTTTTCACCTGTTTTATTTGTTCTGCCTTCAATATGTCGGCGTCGGGCTCTTTAGTCGTTTCTCTCTCCTGTGCTTCCATCGTGCTTCCTCTCAGGGCCGTTTCAAGTGAGATGCCGCCTATACCACGCGACGGCCAGACGCGCCACGCGTTCCATCGCTCCGGGCTCTTCAAACAGGTGCGTTGCGCCGGGGACGATACTTAGTTCCTTTGCCACCGATATACGATCGAATGCACTCTGGTTCAGTTCGATCACAGCACCATCTTCTCCCCCGACAATGAGCAAGGTCGGCGCGTGTACACGCGCGAGCGACGAAGCGGCTAAATCCGGCCGACCTCCGCGCGAGACAACCGCCTCGACGTCAGAGGGCCGTGACGCGGCGGCGATGAGAGCGGCGGCGCTCCCGGTGCTGGCTCCAAAGTAGCCCAACGGCAATTGCGCCACCTCCATATCCTGGGTACGCCAATCGGTCACTCCAATGAGACGCTGGGCTAACAGCTCGACGTCGAATCGAAACTGCATGGTTCGATTATCCAGAACGGCCTCTTCAATGGTCAGCAGATCGATCAACAGCGTGGCGAGGCCTTCTTCGCGGAGCAAGGTGGCGACATGTTGATTTCTGGGGCTTAGACGACTGCTTCCGCTTCCGTGCGCAAACAATACGAGCCCCCACGCACGGATGGGAACCTCCAGATCGGCGACGAGAGTGGCAGCCGAAAGGTCGACGGCTATCGTACGCTTTCGCGCCGCAGATGGAGCTCTCGCTCCATGATAAGCGTCGAAGGCGCGATCCAACAATTCCTTCACTTCCTCGTCGGATGTTTGCGAAAAGTTTTCGTACCACTGCCCTACGCCATAAAAAGGGGCAGGCGTAACGGCGCAGACGACCTCATCCACTTCCTCTTTCAACTCTTCGCATGTGCTTCGCGCGGCGACGGGAACTGCCACCACGACTCGCTCCGGATTTCTTTGGCGCAATGCAGCCACTGCGGCGCGCATCGTCGAGCCGGTTGCAAGGCCGTCATCAACGAGTAGAATCGTGCGCCCCTCTACGCCTACTGCCTGGCGTTCACCGCGGTACACCTTTTCTCGGCGCGCAAGTTCATTCTGCTCCCCCACCGCCACCGATTCGAGAAGGGGCGCGGATATACCCATGTCCCGCATGACCCCTTCATTAACGATTCGTACACCGCCGCTCGCGATGGCGCCCATAGCGAGCTCCTCATGCCCCGGCACGCCAAGCTTCCGGACGATCAGCACATCCAATGGCAGATGTAATGCCTGGGCAACCTCGAAGGCCACCGGCACGCCACCGCGGGGGAGCGCAAGCACAGCGACATCATCGCGGTCGGCATACTGCGTGAGGTGACCCGCGAGCACGTGACCCGCCTCGCGGCGATCGAGAAATCCTTCGGTCATAGCTCCCATTCCTTAGGTGAGCAGCGAGTAGATCGGGCCTATGCTTGTGACCTGCCTTCATGAATGAGTTGGAGGTGAAACCGACCGAACCGCTTGTGGAGGATCGACCGCACGACGAAGGGCATTACGATAAATGCACACAAGAGAACAGCGGCACAGATGGGAACAATCGCTATCAGGATCGAGGGGGCAGCCCTCGTCAGCTCCGGCATGGTCCAAAAAATCCAGCCATTGATGGCCGACAGCACTGCCAAAAAACTCCCGACGCTACGCCATAAGACCGACCATCCTAATCGTAACGACTCCGCATATGTGGGCTCGTTTACCATAGTCAACCTCCTCATGGAGGTGGAGGTTGAGGGTTGGGTGGCAACGGCGAAGGAGGGGCAGGCAATGGCATGGGCAAGGGTTTTGGTTTAGGACTCGGGATAGGATCGGACGGTTTGGGAACCGGGTCCGTGGGTCCGGGACTCGGCGCCTCGACGGCCCAAGCGAAGGACATGAGCATCATCAATGATACACCGACCAATAGGCCGATCCGTGTTGAGCATGACTTCATAAGCCCTCCTGCCGAATGCCTCACCGTCCCGGATTTAATTAGGCGGCCTTCGTGGATGTTCGACTCATCTGCCGACAGCTTTTCGCACAGCGCCGACATTCCTCAGCGCACGGTCCGCACAAGGCATGATGGGACGCATGTTTCTCACAAAGGTCTGCACATTGGTCGCAGACATCGGCGCACAACCCGCATGCCTCGTTTGTTAATGATGAGGAACGACTCATCCATTGCCCGGCCAATGCACAAATATCTGCACATTCCCTGAAGAGCCGGATGCAATCCGCCATCATCTGACTATCACCGCTGTGATCCATTCCAATCATGTCGTCGCTGCATTCCTCGCATATCTGGACGCATCGAAAACACTCGACAATGCAGTCTTTGGTTTCCTGACTGAGTGTATGATTCTTGTCATGCATAGCTGCCTCCCTTATACCGACGTAATCAAAGACCTAATGGGCCGTCGGTAACCGGCTTTACATCTTATTTTTTCTTGGACGTACGGCGACGGGTCTTGGTGGTCGCTCCGGCTTTCTTTTTTGGGACTTTGACACCGGACCGTCTGGCTTTGGACAAGCCGATCGCAATCGCCTGTTTTGTGTTTTTAACGGGATGTTTCTTTCTCTTCATATGATGCATTTCTTCTTTGACATATTCCCCGGCTTGCGTCGTCGCGGCTTTTCCTTGACGTTTGGCTCGCTGGGCTCGTGCCTTCGTTTTCTTCTCAGGCATGGTCACCTCCGATCGGATTGCTTGACATTCACGTCCGCGTTCAACGCGACCGAGCGGCGGCCTTGGCGCCTTCTTTCCCGAGTGCCTGACGGGTCTTTTTCGGGAGGTGTTGAAGTGTGTGCTTTCGCTTGGCTGCGCCAGCCGCCTTCCTAATATTCTGTTTCGCCGCCCGTCGTTGTCTGTCCGTTGCCACCACGCACCTCCTTGTCGTTCAACTGCACACGTTCTCGGTAATCGTCCGAGGAGGCAGGGTCCAACTCCCAGCGCGTCCGATCTCGCTGTTCCATCTTCTCGCCGAAATTCAACGGTTCCGTATCTTGGTACGTCACACCGGCGGCTTCTCCGAGATCATCGACTATATCCTGATCCGGCGTCGGATTATCCCCACCCACGGTCTCCTCGCCGATATCGGCATACTCCCATCCCGCATCTACATCGCCTCCGGTTAACGTGGGATTTCTCGCGCTGTCTTTCATCCGATCGTGGCCGCGCTCATCACCGGTCGAATAGGTCTCGAGCTGATCCCGAAACGCGCCCTGTAGTCCGGATTCTTCGCCCTCGTAATATTCACGGATAACCTGGTCGGCATCTTTCACTTCTCGTTGTTGTTTCTGAGCCATGAGAGCCTCCTTGTTACATCCCATCATGCAAAGCCCTGCAAACACTAGACCTTCCCAACGCCATTTGGAAGCGCCACAGCCATTCTATATTGCACAGACATAGGCGAACGTTTTACTGTTGACGCGAGCAACACGTACCGAGCCAAGACATCCTGTCCGCTTCTACATTATGGAAGACGAGACTCGCACGTAGCCTGACGTTGCTATTGCGCGCGTGGCCGACATCGCCATTAGAAATATTCCAGATACGGAGAAGACTATGACTCTATTGACCACCGTCTCTCTCTTGGTTCTTTCAAACGCATTTATGACGCTGGCCTGGTATGGCCATCTTCGCTTTCTCAGCGTGCCGTTGTGGGTGGCGATCTTGGGAAGTTGGGGGATTGCTCTGATCGAATATTGCTTTCAGGTCCCTGCTAACCGACTCGGCTATCACGCCTTCTCGGCCTACGAATTGAAGACGATTCAAGAGATCATCACGCTCTCCGTCTTCATCGTCTTCGCGGCGGTCTATCTCGGCGAGGGGCTTAAGCCCAAGCATCTGGCAGGGTTTCTTCTCCTCGTTTTGGCGGCCTGGACGATTTTTCAAGACAGTTACGGGGTGGAATGGTGAGGGGAAAGGATCGACTATCTGCCCGGGAAGGACGGCGCTGTTGATAACTATTCAAGCACCCGGCGGATTGTTCGTCCTTTGAAGATTCGATACAGATAGAAGAGCGAGGGGAAGAGCACCAGTCCGCCGACAATGAGGGTGATGAATACCAATTGCAACGTTGGCGCAGGCGCCGCATCCGCCAGAGTGACGTCCGGCGGCACCAAATAAGGATATTGTCCCAAGGCCCATCCCCAGAGCACTGCGGTGACTTCGCAAAGGGCGCAGTAGAAGGCTGCACGGTACCAGCCACGGCGAAGCGCCATCATCGTCCCGAGAGCGGAAATGCCCGCAAGCCCCATGATTGTCACTCCCCAGGCGGTGTGGGTGAGGTTGTACCGAATCTGAGGGGCGGCGTGTTTGGCGAGCGCGAATACCAGTATTGCGATCATCGCGGAGACAGCGGCCGCCCACAGGGCACGTCGGCGAAAATCTTCACGCAAGGCCTGATCGGTCGCTTCAAGAATAAGATACATGGCGGCGAGAAACGCAAACAATGTGAGCGCGAGACATCCGGTCAAGACGCAAAAGGGCGTCGCCCACGGACGGATAAACGCCTCGACGAATGTACTCATCGGACCTCCTCCGTGACCGGAGGCAATCGCTCCGATGGTGATGCCCAGCATGATCGGCGTCAATACGCTCGACAACGCGAAGACGCGGTCCCAAAACTTCGCGACCCGGTCCTCATGGCTTGCGTTGTCGACGACATCGTGCGTACGAAATGCAAAGGCCGATCCGCGTAGGACGATCCCGATCAGCATGACGGCCAGCGGCACGTGCAGCCGAACCGATATAACGGCATACGCCTTAGGAAATGCCGTGAATAGAATGGTGACCACTAGAATGAGCCACACATGATTGGCTTCCCAAATGGGCCCGATCGCACGCGAAATCATGGTCCGTTGCGCTTCTGCTCGTGGCCCTTTCGCAAACAAGGTCCACACACCGGCGCCATAATCGGCTCCTCCGAGCAACACGTAGAACGTGAGCGCAATGAGCATGATGCCGGCCAAAAGAAGTTCAAGTGACATAGTGAAGGTGATCAATGAACCAGTGAAAGCCTTAATGCACCTGGGCGGATTCTGTCGCGGCAATATGCCGACGCAACAGCCACACAACGATGGCCGCTAAGATTCCATAGAGCACCGTGAATGTGACCATCGGCACCCAGAGTCCAGGCATCGGCGTTACCGCCTCACTCGTCCGCATCACACCATAGATGATCCATGGTTGCCGGCCCACCTCGGTGACGACCCAACCGGATTCGATCGCCAGAAATCCAAGGGGTGCGGTAAGCGCCAGCGCGCGCAGTAAGGCATGCTCCTTTTCCAGCGGCCGCTTTCGCCACCAACACCAGCCTGCCCAGAGCGCCAATGCCATCATGACCAGACCGACTCCCACCATGAACTGAAAGGCAACATGCACAGCGGTGATGGGGGGCCAATCGGTCCTTGGGAATGCGTCCAACCCCATGACCTGGGCAGTAGGATCGAGATAGAGCAACAGGCTTAGGCCATATGGAATGTCGATCGCGTAAGGAACCTCTTGCCGTTCCAAATCTGGAAGGCCTCCAAGATGGAAGGCCGCGCCCCGCTCCGTATGAAAATGCGCTTCAAACGCCGCTAATTTCGCAGGCTGGTATTGCGCAACAGACTTGGTGAGTAGATCTCCACTGAGGGGCTGAACAACAGCGGGCAGGGCTCCGACGATCAAGGCAATCTGCAAAGCATGGCGGTGAAACACGTTCCCGGGCTGGCGCAACAGCAAATAGGCATGGATGCCCGCCACGGCAAACCCGGTCGCCGCAAATGCGGCCAGGATCATGTGGACCACTTCTCCAGCAGCATGAGGATTCTGCATGGCGGCGATTGGATCGATATGAACGGCGTGTCCCTCGACCAAATCAAATCCGATCGGCGTATTCATCCAGGCATTCGCAATGACCACAACAATGGCCGACGCCACGCCGCTTATGACGACGATCACTCCGGCCGCAAGGTGCACCCGAGGCCGTAAATGCGACCAGCCATGCAGATAGATACCGAGAAAAATGGCTTCCGTAAAGAAAGCGAAGCCCTCAAAAGCAAAGAGAGGGCCGATGATCGGACCGGCCCAGTTCATAAAGGCAGGCCATAATAAACCCAGTTCGAATGAGAGCACCGTCCCTGATACGGCTCCGACGGCGAACAAGATGGCTGTCCCCTTCGACCATCGCTTCGCCAATGTGAGGTAGACCTGTTCGCCGGTTCTCATCCATCGCCACTCGGCCAGGGCCATCATCAGTGGCATCGCAATGCCGATCGCGGCAAAGATAATGTGAAACCCCAGAGACATGGCCATCTGGGAACGGGCGGCTAGAAGATCGGTCATCATTCAGATCACGATTTCAGGTAGGCGAGAAGATGAGAAACAAAAAGACGTGTCAAACGGGAAGGCACACCGAGTGCGCTGCATCCCTCTACTTGGGCTTTTACTAACGGTCATGAGCGTCCCGACCCCGAGTTGGGAGCGCGCAACACCTGCGTTCTTAACTTCGTCCCGTCGCGGCCTGGTGCGCGCGCTCCCACCCATAGCGAACCGCGTCTTTATACCGCTCCCACGGTCCCATGGTTCCCTCATCCCAACTACGGCGTGCCTGCATTTCTACGCCACTCCAATCCGAACTGGCATACCGCGGATCGGAAGCCAGCTCGTACCCATAGCGATAGGCCGGCCGATACTGATCGTAGCTGTAGCCGCTATTGGCAAAGTTACTTTCATAGTCTTGACGGAAGTCGGGTTCATACCGTCCAATGTCGGCCATCTCCGACGCGGGCGCCATTGGCTCAACCGGCACGATCACGAGGGCAGTCTCGCTGGCGCGCGGATTTTTTCCACCCCTGAGCGCAATATTGTCCCGCTCGCTGGCGGTAAGATCGGACTGATCGCCTGCCCGATTCAGATTCATTTGACTGACCATGATCCGTTCTTGGTCAGCGGAGCTGAATCGATCGGAGGCAGGCGCAGGCGCCATGCCGGTTCGGTCAACATCGCGGTTCGATTGACAGCCCGTCAGAAGAGAAAGGGGAAGCACGGCTATCGTTAGCACACTCATCAATTTCTTCATAAGTGCCTCCTTAATTTCAGTAGTTGTCTTTCCAGATTGTCCTGCATGTCCGTTAACTCGGATGCCGGTCAAAGACGCATTTTTGCTTAGCAAGACCACGTCGCTTGCTTGACAGCGAAGTCCTTACAGAGCCTTTGCTGTAGCATAGCAAGTCAATGAGTGTGATGTGTAGGCGGATTATCCTACAGTGCATGCCATACCCTCAATCGATCGCGGGTATTACCCCGCGGTGTTTACAGAGGCTCGCAACACTTCGGCGAACTCCAGGCCTGGGTAATGCCTCCTCTCGGACAATATGGATGTTCCGCATCGAAAATCTCACTGATGCTTCCTATTCCCGCTTCTCTGAGGTGGGGTTCAAATCCAGACAACAAAACGCGCGCCCGTTCGTTCTCGTTGTACACCTTCAGCCAGGCATCGATGTAGTGGCCAATCAACCAGGCCCACACCGTCCGTTGATGATGCGCTGCGTCGCGTGATCGCAGATCGCCGTCATATGCCGGTTTGTAATCCCGGTGGTCGGGTGCCAAACTTCGCAAGCCGACGGGCGTGACCAATTGTTTCGCAGCCATATCGACCACCGGCCGCCAGCGGGCGTTTGCCATTCCCAACGAAACTGCTTCAAGTGACGGGCAGTCTCGCCCCCGATCCGCCCATCTTCATACTCAGCACCGGTTAGGGCTATCCATCGGCCGTCGATTTCGACTTCATCGTCCACCCGCGGCACCATCATCATGCGCCCCCGCGGCGCAGCCAGATCGGGCACGAACAGTCCGTGATGTCTCCCGTCGCCACGCCCCGCTGGTGCCGGAGGCATAGCCACCCAGTCCGTTGGTAACCAGCCATTCCCTGGACACTAGATCCTCGGGGACATCGCCGCCTTCCCACGGAAAGACAAGGTTGGGAAACGAATCCGTATGCGGCTGTTTCATCAGGGCGCGCTCCTTGTTGCATGCAGAAATTCGACGATCGTCTGTTGCACGTCGCGTCGGGCCATCATCTCTGCGTGCCCCACTCGAAAGGACCGCACCGTCGTCCGTAGTGAGGTAGCATAGGCCCTAGGCAAGGTGGCCGACTCGGTCGTCACCGATCCGTCCCCATCCTTGAACAACACCGCCTTATCGAGAGTCGGTCGCGTGCGACTCCCGGCCTCAGTATCGAACACGAGCGATGGATCGTCCGATCCCTGAGTTGCATCCCACACTCCCGTGGCTAAGGTCTTCTCGTCCGTTCCTACAATCGACAATACCGACACGGGTGAAGGACCGGAAGTATGTGAAGGCGAAAGCAACAATGTGGAGAATTTGTGCGCACGAGCCAGCCAGCTCGTTGTATATGCTTGCCGACGAGATGCAATGTCGTCCGGCAAATCGGAAGACTGGAGCAAGCCCCATCGTTGAGTCGTCCAATTATTGGCGTCGCGAACGGCCCCTGCGATTGGGACCAGATCCGGCGTCAGCAACACATCCTGATCATCCGACGGTAAAAGATAATAGGTCGCAGGGAATGAGGACACGGCGATCGGTTGCAGTAACGTTCGATTCAGCCCAATCGTCACGCCATATTGACTGTTGCGAAATGCGATCATCGTCCCCTTGAACGGCACCCCAACCAACACGACTCGGTCAATTTGTGCCGCGCCCGCCCAAGTTTCGACCGCATCATCTGGATCTTGCGCGCCATAGCGAAGATAATAGGCCGCAATCAGCCCACCCATACTGTGCGCGACGACCTGAATATCGGCCGCGCCCTCGGCGCGCAATCTACGGATTGTTGCATCGAGGGTTCGCACGGTGCGAAGCAAATCTTCACGCCAATCGTACGACAGGGCGACGACGGTGGAATGGCTGTCGCCCTGATCTTGAAGCGCCTTCAAGATTGATCCATACCCATCGACGGCATAGAGCAGGGGAATCACCTGCACGTGATCGAGAATCCCATCCGTGCTCAGATCGACCGCGTCTGGAAGCCCAAGCCCCGCAATCGGCAAGGTCAGGGGCTGATTGCCGAAGAGAGCCTGTGCGGTCGAAATCCAAATGAGCTTACCATCCGCGGGTTGCACCAAACGTGACCCGTAATATCCCGGGATCAAAATGGTCGCAGACCGGCCTTGATGATCGAGATCCGAAGACGGCACGTCATAGCGGGCACAACAGGCGAGGGACACGATCAGCACGCAGAGGAGCCACGCTCGCCCCACGATTAGCGCCCCATCGATACGGCTGGTACAGCGGCAAAGAACGTGGCGCTTTCTCCCTGATATTGGGAACAGGGATCGGAACGGACCTGCTCTCCATCCAGTCGGTAGCGATACCGCATCCCTGCTTGCGCTTCAATAACGAGGCCGCTGAAATACCCGCGTTGATCTTTTTCCAATGAGGCAGGCTTTTCCAGGTTCTCCAACAATACTTCGACACGTCGCCTTTTTGGCGCCCATACCCGAAATGCGACACCGTTCGGCTCGACGGTTGCTCCGAGATTGAGCCTCCGGCATTGCACGGTGGGCGCTCCGCACGCGGCGATCGAAGTGTCTGAAAATTCGGACATGGCGATTTATGCTTGCGATGCGTTCATCACGCGGCGACGGTGTTGTTTCTTCTTGATCGACTGCCGTAACAGCCGGCTCAACGGCACGGTAGAACGGCCATTGACATCGCCGATTCTTCGACTGCGCTCTTCGCGTCCCAGCCGTTGCTGAAGCAATGCCAAGACGGCGGCTTCCTCTGGAGGAAGACCATGCAAGGACTGCGACAATTCTTTTTTGACTCGACGTTTCAACGTCTGCAACAGCGACCCATCCATATACAGATCGATGACCCTGGGATGGACATAGCATTTTCGGCAGACGGCCTTTGTATTGCCGAGGCGCTTGGCCACCGCTTCGATGGCCTGCACCACGTTTCGCTTGGCTTGGGCCTGTGAGTCGAATGTTTGAAACTCCTGCAGAGCGCGGGCGGCTAAGACTGTTCCCGCCCATGTGCGAAAGTCTTTGGCGGTAAACTCCTCCCCAGAGATCTCTTTGAGATAGGCATTCACATCGGCGGAGTCGACCGAGCGTCGTGTCCCCTGTTCATCCAAGTATTGAAAAAGTTCGTAGCCGGGAAGGTCTTGGCTTCGTTTGACGATCTTGGCGAGACGCCGGTCCGTCAAATCGATGGAATGAGAAATGCCGCTCTTTCCACGAAATTCAAACGTCAGCGTCGCTCCGGAGATATCCACGTGGCGGTCCTGCATCGTCGTCAGGCCAAAGGAAGCATTTTGTCGAGCATACTCCTCGTTTCCAACGCGGATGAGGGTCGTTTCCAGCAAGCGGACAATAGTGGCAAGAATCTTCTCGCGCGGCAATCCGGAACGGGCCAAGTCGCGTTCAACCCGCGCGCGAATCCCAGGCAAGGCACGACCGAACAGACGCATCCGGTCATACTTTGTCTCATCTCGTACGGCGCGCCATCGCGGATGATATCGATACTGTTTACGTCCTTTTGCATCGATACCGGTCGCCTGCAAATGACCGTGCGCGATGGGACAGATCCAGACATCACGCCAAGCAGGAGGGATCGCCAAAGATTTGATGCGGGCAAGTATGTCGGCATCCTTGATGGTCTCGCCATCTGTGCCGAAATAGACCATGCTTTGCCCCGTGCTCTTTCGGCGAATTCCCGGGCCAGTAAGACTGACGTATCGAAGACCGGCGCTCTTAGCCGATGCGACCGAATCAGTGGCCGGGGCCGACGTCTTCGCTGCTTCCCTGGTGATTGCCGACTCTTTAGGGCGCTTCATCAACGAGATTAGGTGACTTTCTAGTTACTTCATCTGAAATGGCCATGCGCGGTCGATCCACCCGTCCACAATCCTATGCGCTGGTGCGGCGTTTCTGAAACGTTTCGTCTTGGCGAAGATCGATATGCGCATTCTCCCGCCTGCCGGCACCGCCGCCACGCGCATCCAGGCTAATCGGACCCGCTCCATACGCAGCGATGTAACAGAGCCCTCCAAACATGGCGAGGTTTTTAAGAAAGTGAATCATTTGGTTTTGGTCTGCAAAGTGAGTATGAAAGACGAGCGTCGTTGGAATCATGAACAGCAGGAGCGCCATCGCGCCGGCGCGTGTCCAGTAGCCGAGCAACAAGGAGATTCCCCCACCCATCTCAATCACAATCGCCCCGATATAGAAGAGAGTCGTCGCCCACGTCATTCCCATGGCTTGCATATATTGTTGCGTGCCGGCCGGATCGGCAATTTTTCCCAATCCGGACATGAGAAAAATAGCCGCCATCAAAATTCGGCCGATCAGTGTAGAGTAGGCGTGATCTTGTCGCATAAACACCTCCTCGTGAGTCCTCGTGGTTTGAATCGTCCCGCCTCCGGCCGTTTCGGCTTACTGTAAGTTATTCGTCGCGACCATGAACGTGCGCAGGCGGACTCGTGGCTTCGACCGCCATGAATGTTTCTAGGATCGTATAGCTGTGTGAGGACCCTTTTGGAACGACCCATGAATCCCCGGCCTCAAGCAACACAGTCTGTCCCTCGATTTGCAACTCCGCTCGACCATGAATGACGTACCCGACCGTCTCGTACTGGCGCTCGGTCGGCGCCTTAGCAGGTCCAGGCGATTCCTTCCATAAACGCATGGACACGCGCACGCCCGATGCTAGATAGGTCTGGCCCATCTCACCGGTCGGCGAATACGCTGAACTGACTTTCTTGACGCTTTTGTCCACCATGATTCCCTCATCGGAGGAGGGCCGAAGGGGCGACGCTCGGGACCATCTGCTCAGGTTCCCCTCTCAGGATCGGCCTTCTCATCAGTGTCGCCGTTGTTGTGTCGTTCGTGGCTCAGCGTATTCGTGATCTGGGTCGTCTCTGAGAGAGACAGGGCGCCATAAGGAGAAAGACGTGCGTCCCGGTACTTCCCCTCCTCGGTATCCATCAAATATTCGGACCACGAAAGTAGCGTGCCTTGACAGAGCCTCTCGTCCGAAGGCAGGCACGTCATTTCGCGATGCACCCGGCGCATCAGTTCTTCCATGAGCCATCGCGGGATCAGTAAACGATGGCCGGGATAGATGAAACCGAAAAGAATAAGGTGACTCAACAAGATGCGCCAATGGCCGTTGAAGCGGCGGAGCAGACGGGACCAGTCCAACGACTTGCCGCGGCCGCGCAGTAGGTGCGCGATGTCCCCGCCGTCAAACCGTGCGCGCTCCATGATGAACGCTTTTGACCAGATCATTTCCTCCGGAGGAACGAGGCGCACCGCGAGGTCAAGCACATCGGCAGTGGGCGCATAGGCAAACCACTCGCCGTCCACGGTTGAAATGCCGTTGCCGGAGCCGAAGATGACATCGATACAATGATCGTCCTTGAATGCCTTTCCCAGCCAATGCGGAAAGCGCATCTCCGTGGTGTAGCCGGACTTCGACAAACTGCTGAGTACGGGCTCGGCATGCTCAGGCCGAACGAATAGGTCCATGTCCTTCGTGCGGCGCGTCACACCGCAATAGATCTCAAGCGCAAACGCGCCGCCGACCAAAAAGGGAATGCCGGACGCCTGCAACGCACGCATGCCGCCTCGATACACATCGAGGGCCATGTCATCTCGTTCGTCGATGAGAGCCGTCTTCATGGGGTCACCATTTCGTGCACGATGGGCACATCCAAAAATCGTACGGGTGGGCGATCGGGAAAGCGGCGGCGCAGCAGCGGCATGGCCACGTTATATACGGGCACCCCGTCGCCGGTCAGTCCTTCGGGGCTTCCATGATGCGCGTGGCCATGGAAGGCCGCGGTGACCCGATAGCGATTCAAGGGCTCTTCCAATCGACTCGATCCGAGGAAGGGAATGATCTCCAACGGCTCCCCTTCAACCGTCGCCGCAATCGGTGAATAATGCAACAAGACAATGCGCGTTGGGACTCGTAGCTGCGCCAATCCGGACTCCAATTTCAGCGCTTCTTCGACGCCTTCACGGACGAACTGCTTGAGAACCGCCTCGCCCCACGGCTGAAGCGCTCGCTCGCCGAAGCCCCCCGCAAAACCTTTCACGCCGACGAAGCCAACACCATCGATCTCTACCGACGTCCCATCCAATATGCGAACCCCATTACTTGAGAGGAGATGCGTCACCTCTTCGACAGCGCCACACTCATAATCATGATTGCCCAGCACAGCCAGTACCGGTAATCCCCCCAATGCGGAGAGTGAGCGCACGAGCAATGCCGCTTCCTCCGGTTTACCGTAGTCCGTCAGGTCACCGCAGAGGAGGACAATATCTGCATGAGCAGCAATATGGGTAAAGAGAGGACGCAGGACATCTTCGCCGGTGCGGGGGCAATGTAGGTCTGCAAGAGCCGCCACGCGCTTCATGCCGGACCCTTGTACGATCGTGCGAGTCACGGCTCCTCCCCTATCGGCATCGGACAGGCGGCTTCTTCGAACGGCCGCCGCCGCACCGGCAACGCATGACGGCGCAAGCTGTCTTCGAACAGATCGCGATTGATGGCCTGAGCAGCCGTAACGCCCTGCCCTGCGGCGATCATCATTTGGCAATTCGCCACCGTCACGCAGCCGGCGGCATATAATCCAGCGACGTTGGTGCGCATGCACGCATCGACCATGACCTGACCGTCGTCATCCAATGCGGCGCCGATCCCTTTGGCCAGGCTCGTGTGGTAGACGTCGCCCCGAGTGGTAAACGCGGCATCGGCGGAAATGCGATGCCCCTGTTCGAATATGAACCCCTGGATCGCGCCGTCTTCCTGCTCGATGTGCACGATACGCTGCCGTTCGATCCCGACCTGATATTCTTCAAGCCAGGCGGCATGCACCTCATTCCACCTCGGATCGTTTCCATTCGTCGCAATGATGACAGAGGGTGAGTAGGACAACATGGCGAGGGCGTAATCCACCGCCTCGTTGTTGCGGCCGATCACCACGATGCGTTTGTCTTGCACGCGAAAGGCGTCGCAGTCTTTGCAAAAGAACACACTGTGCCCCAAGCAGTCCGACACCCCCGGAATATCGGGGGGAAGATGAGTAAGCCCGGTCGCCAACAGGACGCATTTCGATCGATAAGATTTCGTTCCTTCTATTTGGAACAGGTCATCTTGCTTGCTCAAATGACGGATGTTGTCTTGAACCAATGTGACGCCGAATTTCAGGGCCTGCGCGCGTCCTTTGGCAAGCAAGTCTTCCCCGGAGATGCCCTCGGGAAAACCCAAGTAGTTTTGAACATCGGGTTCCCAAACTGCCATCGACTTTCCCCATTCGATGACGAGCACTCTTCGACGGCTGCGTCCGAGGTAAATCCCCGCAGACAGGCCCGCAAAGCCCCCACCGATGATAACGACGTCCCCCGATGAACGATCATTCATCGGCCACATCCGCGAGTGAACTTATGTACGATGACCTGAGGGGAGATGATTAAAGGAGAGCGATGCTTGGACGGCGCTCGCAAAACTGCTTGCGAACCGTCCAAGACGTCATACCAGAAGGACCCGTAGTGCATGATAGGAAAACGATGGCCTCGAAAATGTTGCTTCCCCCGCTTACACCCGCCCCATGACAATAAGGACGACGAGCACGATCAGGAGCGTCCCTACGATCCCACTAGGACCATAACCCCAGCTGGAACTGTGGGGCCACGCTGGGAAGGCCCCGATCAACAACAGGATCAAAATGACCAGCAATATGGTCGACATGATTGGCCTCTTCACCGGCGTGGTTGAAGGTCGCGCGAGCGGCCTTCAACCTGCACGCCATCGGATGGATTGCTATTCTGTCATCTTACCGGTCTTAGCCGGCGCTTGGTCCTGTATCTGTAAATTATTATTCACTTTCTTCACACCGTTGACCTGACGGGCCAATTCCGCCGCATGAGCCTTCTGATCGGCGGATTGCACTACCCCGGTCAGGCTCACGACTCCGCGTTCCGTATCGACATCCACGCGAGTGAAGTTGGAGACGCGATCCGCCGTCAGCTTGCTCTGCACGGCCGTGCTTATGGAGGCATCACTCACGGTTTCACCAGTCGTCTTCCCCGTCATCGATTGACAGCCGACCAAACCCATGATAGCCAACACAACGACCAAACCCGATGCCCTCTTCAACATACGAACCTCCAGGTAAAGATGAATTGCTACTAGCTACGGTGCGTGGTCGCTTCCCGTGCGGTGTCCTTAATCGTGTCCTTGCCGCTCTTGATGGCCTCTTTTCCCGTCTCCATCCCGCTCTTAATAGCTTCTCTTCCCGTCTCCACATATTCACGCGCCGTCCGACCGGCGTCTTTGACGGCTTCGCGACCGGTCTCCATATATTCTTTTCCGCGTTCCACCGCGGTATCCCACGCGTCCCGGCCCCTGTCCACTAAATCGTCCTTCGTGCGCGACGCATAGTTGCGCAACATGCCCCGTAGTTCCGATCCGGTTTGGGGGGCCAACAAGAGCGCCACTCCTGCACCGATCAACGCCCCTGCTACGAATACCGACCATCCTGCTGAACTCTCATGATCATCTCTGTCATACATAGCCTGACCTCCTCCTTTTCAAATAAAAAATCCTGGCTCGGTGAAACGTTATCGAAGGATTCCGACGACCCACAAAATAACCAGTAGACTTACTGGTACTCCTAAGAGCCATAAAATGATCCCCTTGCCCATGGTGAGCCCCCTTTTTTCAGCGGTGACCGTTCACATCACTTGCTTGTACATCGCAATGCCATAGGCCCTTGCAAACAGCACGCCCTTTTTAGAGACAGCAAGCACAATACATTTTCAATGAGATGTCGCTGGCGTGGCGAATGCCGAACGCCGCTGTTCATCGTCGTTTAAGCGGATCACTAGGGGAAGAAGGGCAGATGACAATCCTAAGATCAGGCGGGATCAGGAGGATTTAAATCCTCACAACGGACAAACAGCTTGTCCGAGTTCGGACAACACGTCCATGAGTTCGCAAAAGAGAAGATGTCAGGACGAGAGGGGAGAATTGGCGGCCGCGCGAACGGCTGACAGAGGCTTGCTATCGGTACTGACCTTTCTCACAGGACGAGCACGATGCATCTTCTCGCGGGAGTGATAAGGAACGATTCCTTCCAGCACGGACGCGAGAGAATCACACGGAACATCTTCCAACAGCTTCACTGCAGCCTTGGGATCTGGACCGGAACGGCCACCGACGTACACATCCACCGCATCGACTACCCGCCCACCGACCTTCGCCTTCTTCCCGAGCAGCCCGATATCCGCCACCAAGTGATTGCCGCATCCGGCAGGGCACCCGGACCAATGCATAGTAATGGGCTTGAGAGTGCCGCCGAGTTTGGCGTCCAAGGCTTTCGCGGTGGCCATGGCTCGCGTCTTCGTTTCAATTACCGCTAAGTTGCAATAGTCGTTGCCGACACAGCTGACGACGCCGTTCATAATGGGGGACGGGTTATACGCAAACCGTTTCAAGAATGGCTCTTCAACCAAGTCACCGATGCGGCGATCGGAGACATTCGGAATGATGATTGTTTGCGCGGGAGAAAGGCGCAACGCGCCATTTCCATATCGTTCCGCCAGCGCCGCGACTTCCAGTAGATCTGGGGCGCGTATGCGTCCCACCGGAACCTTGAGTCCCGCATAGTTCAGCCCCGCCTGCTTCTGCCGATAGATGCCGACATGATCTTTCACCGACGGTTTCCTCGCATTGACGCCACCGCGGCAGAGCGGACGTCCCATTCGAGCTTCGAGTTCGGCTCGGAAGCGAGCCTCCCCCCAATCGTCCAGCAAGAACGCCAGGCGAGCAGTGTTGCGAGAGTCCCGCGGTCCATAATCGCGATAGGTCTCGACGATGGCGCGGCACACATCCACGACCTCGGGGGCCGTCACGAAGACATCCAATGGTCCGGCAATACGATACCCGCCCGACCCCAGTTTTCCACCCGCCAACACGTTGAATCCCAACACCCGTATCCCGTCCCTTTCCTGGTATGCGGGAACCAGCGCAAGGTCCTGCGTTTCCGTATGAAGACAGTTGTCGGGACAGCCGGTGACCGCCATATTGAACTTACGTGGGAGATTACTGAATGAGCGGTGGCCCACCAGTTCTTCCGTCAAGGCAGAGATAAGCGGCGTCGCATCAAGCACCTCGTCCGGGCTGAGTCCCGCGACAGGACAGGTCATGATGTTCCGCACGTTATCCATGCCCGTCTGCTGGGAGGTGAGTCCGGCTTCCTCCATCATCCTGAAGATGACGGGAACCTGCTCAATACGGATCTGCCGAAGTTGGAACTGTTGCCGCGTCGTGAGGTCGAGCACGCCATTGCCATGCTGTGAGGCGATGTCGGCCAGCGCCTGCAGTTGACGCGACGACGTGATCCCACCGGGAATTCGCACGCGGATCATAAAAAACCCCGGGGTTGGTTGCCGCAAGAACAATCCATACCACTTCAATCGTTGGACATCGTCTTCCGTAATCGATTCCCAGCCGGTCTTGGCATACCCGGCGATCGCGTCTCGTATGTCGAGACCATCGCGTTCTCGTTTGAGTTCTTCGATCTTATTCATGGAAGGTCCAACACCTCGGTGCTAGGAGCGGTCCTCGCGATGGAGACCAGATATTCCCGCGACTCTGTGCGATGAAGTGCGATGTGTCGCGACCGGCTCAATCGGTCGACCAGGAGAAAGGCCTCCCCCCAACTTGCATCCAAGACGGCCGGGACCAGATCGAGATGCAACGATCCGCGTGTTCGCAAGGCATCGAGAAGACGTTGTGCTGGTGGGGAAGGTCGAATTTCAATTGATCGTACTCTATTCGTGTCCATGTATAGGAGAACAGCAACTCGGATGCCACATAGAATAGGCAGCTTGCAGAAGGACTTAGCAGCAGCTGGTTCCTCCACCATGACAATTTTGTCGGACCTACGACAAAAACGAGAACGTTGACGGTCGAATATGCGCTTTCAGACAGCGGGGGAAATACGGAATTGGTGAGGCATCAATGGATTGCGTGACTCATCTGACTCGCTATGAAACACCTGTTGCAATCGGCAGCGTCACAAAACAGGTCGCTCCCTGCTGAGGTTGGCTCTCAACCGTAATTTCTCCTCCATACTCGTGCGTGATCCCATAGTTGATCGATAAGCCTAGGCCGGTACCCCTGCCGACTTCCTTAGTCGTAAAGAAAGGATCGAAAATACGAGCATGATACTCGGAAGAAATTCCTGTTCCGGAGTCGCGCACCGTCACCTCGACTCTATCCCGTCGAATGCGGCTCGCCATCTCGATGACTTTCTTATCCGCCTAATCCACAGCGTCACGGGCATTGGTCAGCAAATTGATGAAGACCTGTTCCAATTGGATCACGTTGCCCAACAGCAGGAATCGTCAGAGCAAAGCTTCATGGACAGTTCGACGTGGGAGGCGCGCAGCTCTGCCTCGACGAAGGAGGCCGCCGACCGAATTGCCTGATGAATGGCTACAGGTTTGAACGGGGTTGAGGCAGTACGAGCGAAGGTGCGGAGATGGCGATGATGGCGCTCGCCCGGTGCACTTGTCCCCGGCCCTTCTCCTGTCGTATATGGCCTACGTCAAGAGACTCGCCGTCCAGTCGTTCCAATGCGTTCCCGAGAATCAAGCCAATATTGTTCAGGGGATGGTTGAGCTCAGACGCAGAGGATTTCCGCGTTCGTCCTTAAACACCTGCCACCGTCCGGCAAGCAGTGGCACTGCCGTCTGGCCACACTACGCGCCACTCCGCTTCTCCGGGCTGGCCGGTGTCGAGGGCTTGTCCATAAATTTTCTTTCCATAATTATCCTTGTTGGGATTCGGTGATTCCGTATTTCTTGATTTTGTACGCGACCTGCCTCGGCGTCATGCCTAATATCTTTGCGGTACGCGTCTGAATCCACCCTGTCCGTTGTAACACTTCCAATAAGCGCGTGCGTTCGATTTCCTGAAGACTGGTACCCAAGGTTGACCGTCCAGAAAATGCTGTGCCGATATCCACGGCGGCTGCACTTGTCGTGACCTGCTTCATATCGGCAAAATACCCCCGCAGCGAGGCGGGGACGGTTTCCAAGGTCACCAATTCCCGATGAGGATCCGCCATCACGACAAGACGCTCCATACAGTTCTGAAGCTCGCGGATATTTCCAGGCCAACGATACCGCCCCATCAAGACCAGCACATCGGTTCCCAATTTGATCCGACGGCGATTCTGACGATTGAACTGTTCCAAAAAGTGATTAATGAGTAAGGGAATGTCTCCTTCGCGATGACGCAGAGGAGGTAGGGCAATCGGCACGACATTGAGTCTGTAGTACAGGTCTTCTCGAAAGGACCCGGCGCTTACCATCGCCTCCAAATCCCGATGCGTCGCAGAAATCACGCGGACATCGACCGGCACCGACCGACTTCCGCCGACTCGTTCGACACATTTTTCTTGCAGCACTCGCAGCAGTTTCACTTGCGTGGCTGCGGGAATATCTCCAATCTCATCCAAGAAAAGAGTGCCGCCTTCGGCCAACTCAAACTTGCCTTTCCGTTGTTCGTGCGCCCCGGTGAACGCTCCCCGTTCGTGCCCGAATAGTTCGCTCTCCAGCAAGCTGTCCGCGACCGCTGCGCAATGAAGGGGAACGAACGGCCCGTCTGCGCGCGAACTTTCTCCATGAATCGCCCGCGCGATGAGCTCCTTTCCCGTGCCGCTTTCACCTCGCACGAGGACCGTCGCATGACTCAGCGCGACGCGATGGATGGCCTCTTCAATGTGCTTCATCGCGACACTGCCGCCGACCAATTGCGTTCGGTCGGCCGCAAGCCTCTGCGCTTCCCGCGTTACGTTCGGGGCCGTACGCCGGGCGGCGGAATCGGAAGAACGATCCTCATCAGGCCCCGTGTCCCCACGTCTCGTACACAGAATATCCAATCGGCTCTGAATGAGGCGCCGCACTTCCTGTATCTTTTCGTGGGAAGGCGTCGATCCGTCAATCACGGACCGCAGGGCTTCCAACGATATCTGCTCATCGAGCAGACGGGCCTGTCCACGATCGTCGATCATCTCGACAGCCTGTCTCCTTGACCATCAAAACAAAAGCGCCAGGGCACTGTGTGAGATGGATCACTCGTACACAGGCCTGGCGCCTTTGCCACTACGACCGACGACGCTGTCGGCTCTTGAACGTCCTGCCAACGTATATCAGTATCAGAAATAGGGAGGATGCTCAAAACGGCGATCCCGCGAGGCCCGAGCCGAGTTAAAGCCGGAGGCGTACCCTCTGGGGTACGTTGAGGGCTTTGACGAGGCGAGAACGAAGTGGGGCGCTGTTTTCAGCATCCTATTACCTTACACGTCGTAGTACATGAAGAATTCATAGGGATGCGGGCGCAACCGCAGAGGATCGACCTCGCGGCTTCGCTTGTACGCAATCCACGTTTCGATCAAGTCTTCGGTAAACACGCCTCCCTTGAGCAGAAATTCATGATCTCGTTCCAAATGCTTGAGCGCCTCATCGAGGCTGCCCGGCATGGTCGGCACCTTAGCCGCTTCCTTGGGTTCGAGATCGTACAGATCCTTTTCCATCGGCTCGCCCGGATCGATCTTATTTTCAATCCCGTCGAGACCGGCCATGAGCATGGCGGGAAACGCAAGGTACGGGTTGCACGCGGGGTCTGGGAAACGCACCTCGATCCGCTTAGCTTTTGGACTCGGGGAGTACATGGGAATCCGAATACCGGCGGACCGGTTCCGGCTGGAATAGGCCAGCAGTACCGGCGCTTCGAACCCCGGCGTCAACCGCTTATAGGAATTGGTCGTCGGATTCGTCAGCGCCGCCAAAGCTGGGGCGTGCTTGAGAATACCGCCGATGTAATACAGGCACATTTGCGAAATGCCGGCATACTCTTTCCCCGCGAAGAGCGGCTTGCCGTCCTTCCAAATACTTTGATGGGTGTGCATGCCGGACCCATTGTCACCGAACAAGGGTTTCGGCATAAACGTCACGGTCTTGTGATGGCGACTCGCGACGTTTTTGACGATGTACTTGTACATCATCATCTTGTCGGCCATCTTGACGAGCGAATCGAAACGCAAATCGATTTCGGCCTGGCCCGCGGTGGCAACTTCGTGATGATGTTTTTCGATGGGAATGCCAACCCGCTGCATTTCTAGAATCATCTCGCTGCGGATATCTTGTTGCGTATCCGTCGGAGCGACGGGAAAATACCCCTCCTTATGCCGGATCTTGCCGCCGAGATTCATTCCCTCCTTGCCAGCGTTCCACACGCCTTCGTCAGAGTCGATGAAGTAGTAGCCGCTATGACTATTCTGGTCGTAGCGCGCCTGATCGAAAATGAAAAACTCCGCCTCAGGTCCCCAGTACGACGTGTCGCCGATTTTCGTCCCCTTGAGATATTTCTCGGCCTTCTGAGCAATGTACCGGGGATCGCGGTCGTAGTTCTCCCGCGTGATTGGGTCGATGACATTGCAGACCAAGCTGAGAGTGGGAATGTTCGTAAAGGGATCCAAGCAGGCCGTGGCGGGATCGGGCACCGCCAGCATGTCGCTATTATTGATCGCCTTCCATCCGCGAATGGAAGAGCCATCCAGTCCTGACCCGTCTTTGAACACACCTTCGTTTAATTCTTCGATCGGGATCGAGAAGTGCTGCCACGTGCCGATGAGATCGATAAATTTGAGGTCCACGATCTGGACCTTGTTCTTTTTTGCATACTCCAATACTTCCCGCGGATTCATACCCCCCCTCCTTTCACGAGCCTACGCGCCCTCTTACAACAATCCATGCTGTCCTCCTCCGGTTGATCCACTAAAACTTGCGATCGATTTCCTCGATAATCCGGCTGCGAATGGCTTCCAGACGTCCGGGGTCGTCGAGTTTCTTTCCCATCTGATCCGTCACATAAAACACATCGGCGACTTGGTCTAATCGCGTCGAAATGCGTGAGGCATGCACGGAGAGCCCCAATTGAAACATCGCATGGGTAATGACATACAGCAGGCCTTGTCGATCGTCGGCGAACACATCGATGATCGTCGATGCATCGGACGTTTCATTGTCGATACGGACTTCCGTCGGTTGGCGATTGGCCGGGAGCTGTCGCATCGATCCGAGTCGTCCGCTGCGGGCGACGAGCGTGTCCACCGACTCCGTCCCTTTCAACACGCGGGTGATTGTCTCCGCGATAGAGAGCGGTCGATCGGGGGGAGGAACGCCATGATAATCGGGATCGGCGACATGAAAGCTGTCGACCACGATGCCGTCCGGGCGTGTCATGATTTGCGCGTCGAGGATTTGGAGGCCCTTCGCGGCCATGACGCCCGCGATTTTTGAAAAGAGACCGGGCGTCACATCGTTAAACGTCACCACGGTATACTCGACGGCTCCCACCGCCTCGTTGAAATGAGACTCAACCCGCACATCGCCGGGGTTAATCGTCCTCACGGCGGCCAGGTGCACAGCTATCCGGCTCGGCGGCGTGCCGAGTAAATAGCGGAGCGGAAATTGTTTGAGTTGGGATTCGATCCAATCCGGCTCGACGCCGAGCGCCGCCAACATCCGATCCTGCACAAGATCTTTGGCGACTTGTTCGAACTGTTGTGGACCGGTGGCCTGCTCTCGGTCTCCGGAAACTTGCGGTAAGGTCCGCAGATAGAGTTCGATCAGGAGCGATTCTTTCCACTTGGTCAAGACGCCGGGACCTACGGCCGCAATGTCTGCGGCTGTCAGGGCAAGGAGCTTGCGGAGCACTTCGGGCGTGCCGATTTCCCGCGCAAACGGGAGCATGACCTTATCGTCGTAAGGATCTCGCCGAAACGCCGTATGGGCCATCAACAGATGGCGATGGACGAGAAAGCTGAGCGTCCTGGTCTCCTGTTCATCAAAACCAAGCCGCGCGGCCGTTTCTTCCGCAATGGATCGGCCGACCTCGCTGTGGTCTTCCTCTCGTCCCTTGCCAAGATCGTGAAGCAAGACCGCCAAGTGCAATAGATCTTTTCTACGTATTTCACGGTAGACGTCTCCCAGAATGCCGGGTTCCTGGCTCAGTGCCTCACATTTGGCCACGGCCAACAAACTGTGCTCATCCACCGTATATTTGTGATACTGATTGAACTGCATCAATCCGCGGACGGTCGCAAAAACGGGAATAATTTTTTCGAGCACATGGGCCCGGTGCATCGCCTCCAAGGTGGCGGCAATCAATCCCGGTCCGCACAGGAGACGAAGAAACGTACGGCTCACGTCCGCATGACGAAACGCGTCGTCCGGCACTGCATCGATGTGGAGATGAATGTCGTCGAGCAACGTCGTGTCGATCTTGACGCGCCGAGCGCTCGCCAATTCGAAGAGCCGTAACAGCAAGTCGGGACTGCTCAAGACCCGCGTGCGCAGCTCGGCGGGCACCGTCAGTTCCTGGCCGTTGATCAGAAAATGGCCGTCGACTTTCGGCGCGGGCCACAGCTTAGAGAGCCGCTCCCAGACCGACACACCCCGGCATCGGTCGATAAATCGGATGGACAGTTCATGCAGGCCCATCGTATGGCGATAGTACTGTTGCATGAATTGCTCGACCGCCAAGAGGTGCGGACGGTCCTCGAACCCGAGATGATTCGCCAACCAGACCTGCTCATCGAAGGAGAGAATTTCCTGGGCCATGCCTGCATGAACGTGCAGGAGCGCCCGGACACGCCAAAGAAACTCCCGCGCCTCGGTCAATGCGGCATAATCCTGTCTGGCGAGCATACCGCCGTCCCGTAATTCCTGAATGGTCGGGGCTTGGTACTTGACCATTCCGATCCACTGCAGGACATGCAGATCCCGCAACCCACCCTTGCTCTTTTTAACGTTCGGCTCCAGGAGATAGACAGTCTCCCCGAATTTCTCGTATTCGCGGCGACGTTCGTCCATTTTCCTTTCGATGAAACCGCTCACGCCTCGGCGGACGACCCGATTCAGATAGCGTCGCTGGAATTGCTGAAACAGCTCGGCGCTGCCTGCTAAATAGCGCGCCTCCATCATCGATGTCTTGATGGCCAGATCTGTCGGCGCCAATTCGAGACAATCGCGAATCGTTCGGACGCTATGCCCGACTTGAAATCCTAAATCCCAGAGATGGTGCAACACGGCTCGCGACAGGACTGCCGCGGCTTCACCGGCTCCGGCATCGAAGAGAAACATGAGATCGATGTCGGAATAGGGGGCGAGTTCTCGACGGCCATAGCCGCCCAAGGCCACCAGGCAGCAATGCTGCGACCCGGCAAAGGCCACCGGCTCATCCGCTTTGCGGACGGCATTCCGATAGCGGCCGATGATGAGTCCATCGACCAGCTCCGAAAACGCGCTGACAATTTCGGCGCCCGAGGCCCCGTCGAGCAAGCGCTGATGGATGGCACGGCGGCGGTCCGACAGCAGCGCCCCGTCAGCTTCCACATCGAGCGCTTTGAGCACGCCGCTCCCCGTTCCGGTGGTGGACACTCCACTCACAGCGCGGTTTCCCCCGTTTCTCCCGTACGGATACGGACCACCTCACTCAAATCGCGCACGAAAATTTTTCCGTCGCCAATGCTACCGGTTTTGGCGGTTCGCGCGATGGTTTCAAGCACGCGGGCTACTTGTGGATCGGCTACCGCCACCTCGATCTTGACCTTCGGCACGAACTCGATCGTATATTCGGTTCCGCGATATGTTTCCTTGTGCCCCTTCTGGCGGCCAAATCCCTTCACTTCGGTCACAGTCATACCTTGCACGCCGATTTCGAGCAGCGCGTCTTTCACTTCGTCCAGCTTAAAGGGCTTAATGACCGCTTCGACTAATTTCATGTCTCTGCCTCCTGCTCTGCGCTGTCGATATACCGCCACCGAAGCACAGGATTTCGGATGATGAGTCGATCGATTCGAGCCTGGCGTTGGCGACGAATCACCGCATCAACCCCATAAAAACCCTTGGTATCAAGCGGCCATCATAGCCGATCTTCCCTACCTCAAACAATGGCATGGGTGGACGCCCGGCACTCCTCTCGTCAATGACTTCGATAGCCGTTCGTGATCGGCATCCGGCGATCTTTGCCCAATGCCCGGCGCGTGATTTTAATGCCGATCGGCGATTGCCGCCGCTTATACTCACTCCGATCCACCATCGCGATCACGGAGGTCACCGTTTTGGCATCGAATCCTAGGCGGACAATATCTTCTTGAGCGCGGTCTTCTTCGACGTAGGCCCTCAGGATGGGATCCAGGACGTCATACGGTGGCAGGGTATCCTGATCGACTTGGTGCGGCTTGAGTTCCGCGGATGGCGGTCGCGTCAGCGTCCGCTCGGGGATCACCGGCGCGCGACCGGCCGCATTCCGGAGATACGCCAATTCATAGACCATCGTTTTCGGCACATCCTTGATGACCGCGAATCCGCCCGCCATGTCACCATAAAGCGTCGCATACCCGACACTCATTTCACTCTTGTTTCCCGTCGTCAGCACCAGATGCCCGAATTTGTTGGAAAGGGCCATGAGTAAGTTGCCGCGAATGCGCGCTTGAAGGTTTTCTTCCGTCGTGTCGCCCGCACGGCCCTTGAAACTCTTTGCTAGGGCGGCAAGATACGATGTGAGCGTGCGCGCAATCGGTATCGTTTGCACCGTAATCTTCAGACGCAATGCCAGATCAGACACATCTTCACGACTCTCGGGCGACGTATAGGGAGACGGCATGAAGAGACCAAGCACGTGGTCCGCCCCTAACGCGTCGACGGCAATGACGGCCGTCAGCGCGGAATCAATCCCTCCACTGAGCCCGATCACGACGCTCTCGAATCCATTCTTCCGAACATAATCCCGCACACCGAGCACCAACGCCTGATAGATTTGATCCAGTGGTTCGAGCGGAACAGCCTCGGTCGGCGCTCGACGAGCGCGCTTGCGCGCAGGGGAGAACGGAGCTATGACGAGTCGGTCAATGGGTGGAAGGGATCGGCGGGACGGCTTACGCGGCCGTGTCGTAACCGGCTTACCCTTGGCGCCGACCTCCAGATCGGCGATCAACAGATCTTCCTGAAACCCTTTTGCTCGAGCGATGACAGATCCGCTTCGATCGACAATGACGCTGTTGCCGTCGAAAACCAACTCATCCTGTCCGCCCACCATGTTGGTATAGGTCACCAGGACGTTGTTGTCCTTTGCACGCGCACACAGCATGCGTTCGCGAATCCGCTGTTTCCCCTCGTGGAACGGCGACGCATTGATATTCACGATGACATCGGCGCCCGCGGCGGCCTGGATTTGTGTGGGACCGTCCCGGAGCCAGATATCCTCGCAAATGTTGACGCCGAAACATGTCCCCTTCAACACGACGAGCGGGATTCGGCGGCCTGACTGAAAATACCGGCTCTCATCGAAGACGCCATAGTTGGGTAAATACAGTTTATGATAGGTCGCGACAAGGCTCCGATCAACAATGATGGCCGCCCCGTTGAACAGGGGCCGACGCCCGGCGGACACGACCCCACGAGGATCGAGCGGAGGTCTGACAGACACGTCTTCCGCCACACAACCAACCACCGCGGCAATCCCTCGGCATTCGCGAACCACTTCCTGCAACGCTCGACGGTGATCGTCAATGAAGCGCGGCTTCAGCAACAGATCTTCAGGGGGATAGCCGGTCGTGGCCAATTCCGGGAATGCGACCAGATCCGCCTGCGCTTTGCGAGCCTCCCGCACCCAATGACGGATGCGCGCCACATTGCCTTGCATATCGCCAACCGTCGGATTCATTTGTACCATTGCGATACGAAAAAGCCTCATATCTCCCGGCTCGAACAAACACTGGCGCCCTTCTCACCAGACATTCTTACTCAAAAAAAAACGCCCTCTGCCGTATGGATAGGCTGGAGGACGTCGTTGTCCTGCACAATTTGGAACTCGAAATTCGGGTCAATTCCGACTTCGGCCAAACCACATTGTCTTGCCGAGCGTCAATTGGTTGTAGCATTTAGGGGGTATCGTGTCAACCATCACCTGACTCCGCTGTTGATTCCTCTCGCTAGGTTCGCCCTTAGTGCATCAACATGATTTTCCGGCCGTCAGGTCGCCCGTTCATTGATTTCCCCCGCCAGTAAAATCGCTTCCGCGATCTCCCGCATCGACTTTCTCAGATCCATACTCTGTCGTTGAAGAAAGCGAAAGGCCTCTGCTTCCGTCAATTTTTTCGTTTTCATCAAATACCCCTTGGCTTGCTCCACCAACTTCCGCACCGCCAAGGCTTCTTGCATCTCAAACGATTTTTCGATCAAGGTCGTATGCTCAATGGCGATGGCGGCCTGATTGGCAATCGCCTGCATGAGCTTGACCTCGTCCGTCGTAAACATGTGCGGCGTGGAAGTATAGCTATTGATGACGCCGACCGCTTTTTCGCGAATCATCATCGGTATCGACAAGAGCGAACAGAGCCCCTCTTTCTTAGCCATATCCGGATACATATAGTTTCGATCATGAATGACATTCGGCACGATGATGGGCCGGCGCTCTTGAACCGCCCGCCCACTGATGCTCTGCCCTATCTTGAGGTTTGGCTTGAGCCGATATTGCTCACTGAGACTTTGAGTCGCGACAATCCGCAATTCACCGGTAGGGTGGTCGAGCAACATGATCGAGCAGATTTTGGACTGCATCATCTGCGCGGTCATCGTGACGATCAGCTGCATGACGTCTTCAATGACCCGATTCGAGACCACCGTTTCGGAGACCAGCGACAGGGTGTCCAACTGGCGGGCCTTCCGGGTCATCTCGTCATACAGTCTGGCGTTTTCGATGGCCCCTCCCACCTGATTCGCGATCGTCGTCAAGAGGGCCAGCTCGTCGGCGCGATATCGCCGCACGCGCTTATGTTGGACGTTGATGACACCGATGACTTCTTTTTTCGCGATGATCGGTACGGATAAGAAAGCCTGATAGCGGTCTTCCGGCAGGTTGTGAAAAAACTTAAAACGCGGATCGTCGCTCGCATTTCCCGAGATCACTACCCTCGTCCGCTCCCGCGCCACCCACCCGGTGATGCCTTCTCCAAGGCCGATCGTGATACGTCCAATCAGTTTGGGATGAGGGTTTTTCGATGCACGAAGAATTAGTTCTTCCCGACTGTCGGATAGCAGATACAGCAAACAGGCATCCGCCTTGGTCACATCCGTGACGACCTCGACGATATGAGACAGGACGGTTTCCAGATCGAGCGTGCTGCTGATGGAATCGCTGATTTTATGGAGCACTTCGACCTCGCGAATTTTTTCGCGAAGCGCACGATGGGCGGCACTCTGTGACGTCCCGGAACCCTTCATCGATTCACATCCCAAACCTGTCGATCATGTGACAAGTCAATGATGGTGCTCATTCGCTCACCCGCATCTCACGGTGACGGTGGTGGGCCGTCGAGAACCACTGTTTACAATCAGATCGTTCCAACGGCTTGATACAGACCTGTCCAACACGCTCTGGAAAAACACAGAAGACGCGCCCTTTCGCCACTTTCTTATCGTGTTGCATCGCGTTCCACAGATTTGCAAACGTCGTGTGCGGTAGGCGAACGGGCAATCCTGTCCTCTGGATCAGGGTCCGCTGACGACGGACCACATCCGGCGAGCACCAGCCTAAATGACGCGAGAGATCGGCTTCGTGGGCCATGCCGATCGCCACGGCCTCACCATGGATCAGGGTGCGGTAGTGACCCAATGATTCGAGCGCATGGCCGATGGTGTGGCCATAATTTAAAATGCGGCGGCGATCGGATTCCCGTTCATCCTCCATCACTACGGCGGCTTTGATTCGACATGATTGGGCTACGATATGGCTGACGGCGTCCTCTTTCATTTCCAGCAACGCATCCATGTGTTGCTCCAAATAGGTGAAAAACGGCTCATCGGCGATCATGCCGTATTTAATCACTTCGGCCATGCCGCCAAGCCACTCGCGCGGTGGCAAGGTCTTGAGTGTCTCGATATCCATTAATACCAGACGCGGCTGATAGAAGGCTCCGACTAAGTTTTTGCCCATTGGATGATTGACCCCAGTTTTACCGCCGACGCTGGAATCCACTTGTGCGACAAGGGTGGTCGGCACTTGAACGAAGGGAATACCTCGAAGATAGATGGCCGCCGAAAAGCCTGTGAGATCCCCGATCACGCCGCCGCCCAACCCGATCAAGACGGAGCTGCGCTCGAACCGGCGTTCGACTAAATCATCCAGCACACGACCGACCCATCGCAAGCGTTTGGTCCGTTCGCCGGCGGGAATGATGGTCAGGTGTGCTATCAAGCCGGCGGATTTTAGAGAGCGCATGACCCGGGCGCCAAATAAACGACCGACGTTTTTATCGGTGACGACGCCCACCTTACCGCTGTACCCCAAAGCCAACAGCCGCCGCCCGAGGTCATCCAGTAAGTTTCTTCCGACGACGATCTCATAACTTCGATCGCCGAGAGCAACCTTGATAGATGTGTCTACGGTAGGCATAAGGATTGGCTACTCTGAAATGTACGATCATGCACGAGGTGAAGTCAGACCATGACCGACTGTGGCTGAGCAGCTTTTAGAATGCGCGGGATAGTAACACAGGGGTCGGAAAACTAAAAGGCTTTGTCAGGAGCGGTGGTCTCTGCACTCGTAGGCTCTTTTAAATCATCGGGGCCGGCCAGAATTCGGCAGCCGCTGCTGCATCCCGGCCAGCCCCACGATCGTTCCTTTGATCGACCGCTCTACGTAGTCTTGACGATCGACGGCGTAAGGAAAATCAACAGTTCTTGCTTGGACACTGCTTCCGTCTTATTTTTAAACAACCATCCTAGTACCGGAATGCGCGAAAGATAAGGTAAGCCGGCGACCGTATTGGTCTGTGCATCGACGAAGATGCCGCCGATGACCATCGTCTCGCCGTCTCGGACCAAGACTTGCGTGGTCGCCTCGCGTTTATCGATGCTGGGACCGGCCGGATTGCTCCGAGCGCCGACGGCATTCCGGGTCGCTCTGACTTTCAGCAACACCTGCTTGCCGATCTCTTTGGGATCCCGCGAGGTAATCTGCGGAGTCACCTGCAATTCAAGATTCGCATCGACGAAGGTCGTCTGGGTACCCTGCAAAGAAGTCGTTTGGAACGGGATCGATTCACCTTGCGAGATTTTTGCTTCCCGTTTGTCCAACGTTGTAACCTTCGGCGCGGCAATCACCTTTGTCAGACCCAGCAGTTCGCCGGCCGACAAGCGCAGATCCAGAGTGAACCCATCACGTGTTCCAATTTTACCGACCGTAAAGCCGGCAGCCGGCACGGAGGATAACCCGGAGACGGCCGCCGGTAGATTGACCAGAAAAGATCTTGTGATTGTCCCCTTCGAATCGAGTTGCTGTTCAGAGAACGGGCCGGTGGCATTTCCAAAAAAGCTGCTTCCCAACCCCCCGTTCGACGAAGCCGTATTGGCAATACCCCATTGCACACCCAATGATCGTGAATAGGAGGTGTCCGCCTGAACGATGCGCGCCTCGATCTGAACTTGCGGCACTTCCAAATCCAGGCTACGAACGAGCTCGGCGAACGAGCCTACTCTAGACTCCGTATCCTGGAGCACGAGCGCATTGCTTGCCTGATTGACCGTGAGCTGTCCGCGCGGGCTGAGATACTGACGCAGCGTCGTTTGCAACTCCTGGGCAGCCACATTTTGGATGTAGATGACCCGGGTGATCAGATCCTCTGCCTTCGTCTTCGATTCCTTCGCCCTCGCCTCTTCATCTTGTTGCTTGGCAATATTGGCAAGGCTATCGATCCAGACGATATTGCCCTCGCGAATCATTCCAAGATTGTTCATTTTCAAGAGCATGTCCAACGCTTGGTCCCATGGCACGCCGACCAACTTCATTGTGACTTTGGATTTGACGCCTTCTCCCACGACGATATTAAATCCGCTCACCTCGGCGATCAGCCGCAAGACGTTGCTGATGTCCGCCATCTGGAAATCCAGGGAGATCCGTCTCCCCGCATATCGGCGCTGGCCGATCTCTTCCGAGTCGAGCTCCTTTGTTTCGCGGTGTTCGGGCGCCATCTGAGCCAATGAAGGACGCGCCTGGATCATCGCCAGCCGTTCAGGGAAAGGCACCGAGCCGGACGACGCCGTACGGACCACCGCCGGGGCCGAGGCCTTCATGGCTTCATTGTTATCCTGTCGAGTGGTTTGAGAAGAGACATTCGACCCTGGCTTGCCCGAGTCGGGTTGCATCGCCAACTGAATGGCTAATTGGTTACCTGCAGGCTTGATGGAGTAAATGGCTTGGTTCGCCAAATCGAATACCAAGCGCACCTTTTTAGCATGTTGACCGATACGGACCTGCCGGACCGACGGGTGATTGACGTTCAGAAGCTTCGTTCGTAGAGCCGACGTCACATTGGCCACATCGATCACCAGACGGTCGCCCGTTGTGCGCTTGGCCTCATACGTCAATTCGCCATCAGCGACGATCATGATCGTCGCCTCCGTCGCGGTTTTTTGCACGTCAATTTTGGTCAACGTCTTGGCGGCTATGCCGGGAGCGATCGGAGCCGTCGCCGCGTTGCCTAGAGGGTCCGCTTCGGGTTTCGCCAGATCGGCATCGGCCTGAGTCAACGTCTGTTCGGTTGACGGCGTTTTCGGAAAATCAATAAAGAGTCGATTGCCTTCCGTTTGGATCTCCGGTCGTGCCGCCGCCGTGAGTGCAAATGTCAATTGCGTGCCGGCGGTGGGAACCGTCACATCCTCGGCGACCATATCGACGATCGGACCCTTGTTGATCGCCATGTGTTCGATTTGAGGGCCGCGTGAGAATCCGGGCAAGTCCACCGTCACGCTGGCAGGGCTGGTACTGGTGGCCAGGGCATAGGTCATCGGCCGACCACCGTCGACTTCTATACGAAGGCGATCAGGAAGTTCGATGACGTCGACCCGATCGAGGGTCGCCATCTCCAATTTCCCGCCTGCGACAAGAGAAGGGCGGTGCATACAGGACACGAACCCTTGAAAGACCATCAGCGTACATAAGGTCGATGCTACGATCCGTTTGACATTCATTCTGAGCCCTCTTTTGCGTGCAGGAGCTTGACGTACTCCCGTACCTGTTTGTTGCCGTACACATCAGTGAATCGCTCTTGAACGACGATCGCGTTCTCGGTGATGGAACTGACCGCACCACCGTTCGGCCCGACACGTGTCCCTTGCCGTACCGTGTATCCCTTTCCGTCCGGAGCCTGCACCATGGCGCTATACCCGAAGCCTCCCCAGACAATGCCGATCACATTCAGTTCGGTGAGAGACAGTTGTTGGAGCGGAGGAAGACTTTGATTCGGCTCGCCGGTCTTCGAATCTTTCAGCACAACCGAAAATGGGTCCCGTCTTCCCGATGGGTTATAGGAATACTCCCCAGGCATCGAGGCCACCGATCCGCCTAAGACGTTCTCAGGCGGCGCTTGGCCTGGAAGCGGCGGCGGAGGTGCGCTGACGGGCGCCGACGCAGTCGGCGTGGTGATTGACGCGACGTCCGCCGCAGCGGCGGGCGCCACGGCGAGCCACGCCATGATCAGTCCCGCATAGACGCTCCATATCCGTATAGATGGATCAGCCATCGACATCCCTCTCTGATTCGTCTCGTTACGGTGCAACATTCGGCACGGGCTTTATCTCGTTGACCGCCGGCTTGACATCGGGCGGGGCCACAAAGGCCGTCAACTCAAACAGTGTCTGGATCACGACATGGTCGTGTTCGACTTTCGAGGAGCCCATGCGCAGATCCGACACATTGATGATTCGCGGAAGTTTGTTGATGCGGTCGAAAAATACCGCCGCGGTGTGATAGCCCCCGGACACTTCTACGCTGACCGGCATTCGGACGAACAGTTTGGATGGGTCTTCCGCATGAGTACCCGGTTTCCAGAGTTTGATGTCCAGTCCAAGGCGAACCCCAAGATCCGAGAGTTGCTTCAATAGGGTGACGGCTTCTTCTTCGGGGGGCAGGCGCTCTTTCTTCTTTTCGAGTTCCTTTTCCAGCTCTTTATTCGCCGCCACCAGTTCATCCAGATGTTGCACCTTGATGGCGGTCGCCTGAATGTCGGCATCCAGCTTTCCAATATTGTCTTGGAGCGCCGTCATCACTTCATATTTCGGCGTGATCACGTAGTAATAAAACAGCCCGCTGATAGCGGCCGCCAACACGGCGATGACCGTCAGCTTTTTGGGCGTTGAGATTTTGCGTAGGCCGTCCAGGTCGAGCTTGGGCAATTCCACATTACACCTTCAACGTCATATTCAGTTTGAATTGATAGAGACTCAACTTGGCTTCGGTCCCCGAGCGAGTTTCCAGGAGTCGAATATTTGAAAAATAATCGGTCCGTCGAAGATTGTTGACGAACTCCACCACGTCGTCGTTCGTCAGCGCCTTGCCTTCCAGTTCGATATTGGCGCCCTTCACGGTCAATCGGACGAGGCCGATGTTGAGGGGCTCCAAGCTGTTGCTCACATAGTCCAGGACGTGCACGGGCCCCGCGCGTGATTTTTCCAATTCGTCGATGATGCGGTTTTTACTTTCGAGAAGCTTTTTCGTCTGCTCGAAGTCTTGCACTTGCTTGACTTTGTCTTTTAACAAGGCCAGTTCCTTCTCTTTGCCTTGCTTCTCATTCTGCTTGTTGGCGATGTCGGTTTCTAATGTATCGCCGTAAAAGACCCAGGCCCCGACAGTCAGCAGTAGAAAAGCCAGCGCCCCGGCCAATTCCAACCGCACGTCCCACTGTTTCTTTACCGCTTTTGCCCGAGGAACGGAGAGTAGATTGATGCGTATCATCGGTCACCAATTGTTCGCATTGCGAGGCCCACTCCGACAGCCGCTAACGGGGCGAGCTCTGCGAGGGACTCCTCATCGAGGCTCGCGCCCGACACGTCGATATTCTGAAAGGGGTTAGCCAACTCGACCGGAATTCCCATACGTTCACTCAACTGGGCAGCCAAACCGCTAACCTTGGCGGACCCGCCGGACAGGACGATTTTTTTCAGGTCCCCGCCCGTGCCTGTCGTCCTGAAATAATCGATGGATTTCGCGATTTCCGATGCCACTTCGGCATTCACTCCATCGAGAACGGTACCCACGGCTGCTGCATTCGCATCGGTTGGACGATGAGTTTTCTTGATCGTTTCGGCCTCTTCGAACGACACCCCCAACTCTCGCTGTATCGCCTCCGAATACCCGCTTCCACCGACGGCGATGTCCCGCGTAAACAGGGATGTGGCCTCTCTTAGGATATTGATATTCATCACGCTGGCCCCGATATTCACTAGACCCACGACCTCGCCGTTGGGCGATTCATAGTTTGCTCCATACATGTTTTCCACGGCAAAGGCATCGACGTCGAGCACGACGGGAATCAATCCCGCGCCTCGCACCAATTCGGTGAGTTCATTGACCTTGTCTTTCTTGGCGGCGACCAACAGCAGCGAAACATGCGGCTGACCGTCATCGGCAGGTTCTGCGTTATCCAAGATGTGAAAGTCGAGATTGACTTCGTTCAGATCGAACGGAATATATTGTTCCGCGGCGACTTTTACTTCCGTTTCCAATTCCTCGTCGGACATAGGCGGCAGGCTGATCTTCTTGACGATCACCGAGTGCCCAGACACTGAGATGGCGGCATGCTTCAACTTAATATTGAGTTCGCTCAGCAACTCTTTGATGACCGTGACGACGCGTCCGGCATCCATCACCGTCCCGTCCACAATCACTTCCGGCTCCAACGGTTTCATTCCGAATTTCTGTAAGAAGTATTTGCCGTTGACCTCTTTCATCTGAACGAGCTTGATAGCGCTCGAACCGATATCGAGACCGATCAACTGCTTGTTTCTTCCGAACAGGGAACCGAAATTTAAGCCCTTCATAGCCAATCCTTGCTTAGTCGGTGGAAGTCTTCGTCTGAATGATCTGCGTAATTTCCTTGATGTTCTGGCCGGTATAAATTCGCCAATTTCGCCAATCTCTCGGCGGCCCTGAAATCAGTCCCTCTCGCTCCCACCGAAAGAGTGTCGCGCGAGATACATTAAAAAGCTTACAGACTTCATATGTTTTGTACCGCTTTCTGGTATCTTCGAGAGTCTTCATGGTCAGTTATGTAAGATGTTGATATTTATGTATATTCCAACTACTGACTAAGTATAGTCAATATATCTGTGCTGTCAAGGTATGGAAGAAACGATGTCAGAAATTATGACGTGCAAGATCGGCAATTATGACAATCAACGTAGAGGATGGTCAGGAGCGGTGGAGATCGCGATGACGGACCGTCGCCACGTGCCCGAAGTCGGCCAAACGTTCTCTCAACAAGAGCGCAATGGCCACCGACCGATGCCGGCCCCCGGTGCATCCGATGGCGATGGTCAGGTAGCTCCTTCGTTCGCGTTCGAATTGGGGAATAAGAAAACGAAATAGCGCATCCAATTGTGCCAGCAGCGGCTTCGTATTGGGGTCATCCATTACATAGGACTGGATGCGGGGGTCTTCCCCTGTCAGCGGTTTGAGGTCTGCGACAAAATTCGGATTGCGTAAAAATCGGACATCGAACAGCATATCGATGTCATACGGCACGCCGAACTTAAATCCGAATGTCAGCAGAGAAATGGTGAGACGATGCCCTTGAACCTGTTCGACATAATGCCGAGCCAATAGTTCTTTCAGTTCGTGGACGGTCAGATCCGACGTATCAAGAATTTGATCGGCGCGTTGGCGTAACTCTTTTAACCGCTCCCGCTCAAGCAGGACGCCTTCCAAGACAGGCGACTGCGGCAGCAGCGGATGCGGACGTCTGGACTCCGAGAACCGGCGGACGAGGATTTCATCTCTCGCTTCAAAAAAGAGCAGTTCGACGGAATACCCTGCAGATTTTAAGGTATCCACATTGCGGGCGAAATCCGAAAAAAAACTGCGTTCGCGAATATCGATCCCCAACGCGACGTTCTGCACATCGCGTCCTCGTTGAAGACAGAGTTCGACAAATTTCGGCAGAAGCGCAGGAGGGAGATTATCGACGCAAAAGAACCCCAAATCCTCAAAACATTTTATCGCGTGAGTCTTACCGGAGCCCGAGAGGCCGCTGATGATAACGAGTCGCAGCGGGAGCATGATGGCAGACCTATGTACGAAGTTAAGACGGACGTGGATCGATCAACTGTACGGCGCCGCTTTCCAATCGCCTCATCACCTGCACCCGATCGGTCGTCGCATCTTTGAACACGACCACAGCATCAGGATCATTGCCCAGTCGGGTGATAGCTTGCGCGACGCTTAGGTCATGCAAAGCGACTCGAAGAGTTTCCACGTCCACAGCCGGCGGGGCAGATCGTTTTGCAGGCCGAGTCCGTTCCCGAGACGCGGCTGTGACAGGCCGTACTTTATGATCGGTGAGTTTTTCTTTTCGTTTGAGAATTTGGCGGCTGATTTTGTCGAACAGTTGATCAATCGAGGCGTACATTTCAGTCGTGGAGGTCTTTCCTTGCATGACGGCGCCGTTGACCGGCAAGACGACTTCGGCGACATGCCGATATTTTTCTACGCTCAAGATTACCTGCACGTCCCCGAATCGCACCCCGTATCTTTCCAGTCGTTTGAAACGCGTCTCGACGTATCGCCGCAGCGCCGGGGTCACTTCAACGTGACGCCCCGTAATCATCAATGACATACGACAACCTCATAATGTTGGATCATGAACGTGTTTCCTGCCTGCATACATATCTTGGCGCTCATTCGATCGATCATGCGAAGAACCGCTTTCGTTGACTGGCCGACGGGATATTGACCTCCGACCGGTACTTCGCCACCGTCCGCCTGGCAATCAAAATATTTTGGCTTTTTAAGCGTGCGGCAATCTCTTGATCCTTCAATGGCCGTTGCCCATCTTCATCCGCCACCATCTTCCGAATCATTTCGCGCACGGTCACCGAAGACAGCTCATCTTCACTCTGATCGGAACGCTGAATACCGGTATTGAAAAAATATTTCAGTTCCAGAATGCCTTGAGGACAATACATGTACTTGTTGGCTGTGACGCGGCTGATGGTCGACTCATGCAATCCCACGTCCTCCGCCACCTGTTTGAGCACCAGCGGCTTAAGATACTGCACCCCTTTATCGAAGAACTGCTCTTGAAATTTAATGATGCTCCCGACCACTTTGATAATCGTTTTATTGCGTTGTTCGATACTCCGGATAATCCATTGTGCGCCGCGCATCTTGTCTTCGAGATACGCCTTCGTTGAATCCGCCGGCTGTTTGCCTCCGCCCATCATCTGTTTGTAATACGGGCTGATCCGCAGGCGAGGCATGCCGTCATCGTTCAATAGGACGACCCACTCCCCTTCGTTTTTCACGACGAACACATCCGGCACAATGACATAGTTGTCGGATTGGAAATATGGACGCCCCGGTTTAGGCTCCAGCCCTTCGATAACCTTCGTGGCCGCAAACACTTCCTCAGGCGTCGCGTTCAGTGCTTTAGCGATCCGGCTGTAATGCTTTTTTTCAAGGTCTTTCAGATGTAGCTTCACGATCGACTCGACCAACGAGCCCTTTAGCCTGATCCGCCGGCCGTCCACCATTCCGAATACTCGATCCAACGATCCCAACTGGATCAATAAACATTCCTGCAGATCGCGGGCCGCGACGCCTGCTGGATCGAACGTCTGAATGTGGCCTAACACGGACTCGACCTGCTCCCCCGGCACGGCGGCCTCCGACGCGATTTCAGCAACCGGCATTCGTAAATAACCCTCTTCGTCGATATTCCCAATGATCATCCGACCGATCGCCTTTTCCGCATCGGACAGGCCCGACAGATTCAACTGCCAGAGCAGGTGTTCTTCGAGGCTTTGTACCTTCTTGAGGGTTTGATCATAGGAGGGAAATTCGTCCTGGGAGGCGGACGGATATTCAGTGTCGCCGACACGCCGATCGCTGTCGAAATAATCTTCCCAACTGCTCGACGATAAATCTTCGGCGCTCTCAGTCCCTTGTTCGCCGCTCGGCTCTTCTATGTCTGTGCGCTCGGGCTCGGGTTTTTCCTGACCGGCCTCCTCGGCCGCTTCGTCGACATCCGGCGCGACCTCATCTAAAAGAGGATTTTCCATTAAATGTTGCGTGAGGGTTTGCTGGAGTTCCAAACGGGACAATTGCAGCAACTTGATTGCCTGCTGCAACTGAGGCGTCATGATGAGTTTTTGACTGAGTCGCAGGTCCAGACGTAGTTTCATACCCCAAATCCCTTCAGCTAGAGCCGGAACCGATCGCCAAGGTAAATGGCTCTAGCCGTAGAACTATTCACAATCTGATCGGGCGTGCCGGCCTCCAAAATGCCGCCCTCATTAATAATATAGGCACGATCCGTAATCGAAAGCGTCTCCTGAACGTTATGGTCCGTAATGAGAATTCCGATCTGTTTGTCTTTGAGTCGCGTGATGATGTGTTGAATATCGCCCACGGCGATGGGGTCGATTCCGGCAAAAGGCTCATCGAGCAATAAAAACTTGGGGTGTATGACCAATGCACGCGTGATTTCCAGACGACGGCGCTCGCCCCCCGACAAGGCATAGGCTTTGCTCCGCCGAAGGCTGCTGAGGTCGAGTTCTTTCAAGAGGTCTTCCAGCCTTTCCGCACGTTCCAAGCTCGAGATGGGCAACGTTTCGAGGATGGCCAAGATATTTTGTTCGACCGATAGCCGTCGAAAGACGGATGACTCTTGCGGCAAATATCCGATTCCACGCCGTGCACGCTTGAACATGGGCAGATCGGTGATGATGTCTCTGTTCAGCAGAATGTGGCCGGCGTCCGGTTGGCACAAGCCCACCATCATATCGAAAATCGTCGTTTTGCCTGCGCCGTTCGGTCCCAGAAGTCCGACCACCTCACCGGCATCGACGTGGATGCTGACACCTTTGACCACTTCGCGTTTCTTGAAACTTTTTCTCAGCCCCTGCGCTTCGAACCGATCACGCGCCTCAGCCTGGATCGGTGGGTCGTTCGGAGCGGTCTGCACGTTCGGCTCGCAGACGGGCATTAGCGGGCGTTCCCCTCTTCTTGGTCGATCAAAACTTTCGATCCCCCTTCCACGACACTGCGATCTTCCGCTAAATACATCGTAATCTTTTGACCGGTGACGCGCGTTCCCTTTTGCCAAGCGACCGGGTCGCCCGTCAAAACGATTTTTTCCGAGGCGCCGTCATAGACCGCCTTTCGGCAGGTCGCCTGTCCATCGGCCTTAAAAATTTTGACCTTGCCGGTCGCTTCGATCGTACTGACGGCACGATTTGACATGACGGGCAGCTCGTCGGAGCGTGTCGCAGTGGGAGCGGAATTATCGACGGCAGCGGACGCCGTCGAGTCGGAGGATTTGCCGGGCGTTGAATCCGTGGACTTGAAAAATACGACCATGACATCCGAATGGACGACCAACGTGCCTTTCGTCAGGATAACCGCCCCTTCAAAAACCGCCTTGTTTTCTTGATTTCTGACCGTCATTCGTTGCGAGGTGATCGTCGTGCGGGCCTCTTCAGGAGTCGTAACTTTGGTATTTGTCGTGTCCGCCCATGCCGTCACGGCGCTCAAGAGAAGCAGCGCTCCGGACACACTACTGCGTGAGTTCCACGTGGACATCATGAAGAATCTTAAACTCCTCGGAATCCAACTTCCCGACAAGCCCGCGGCCTGTGATCTCCATGCCTTGCCCGATAATCGTGACCGGATCGGCCGTATTGACCTCTCGCCGTTCCTCCACCCAGTGTAGATGGTTCGTATAAATGGTATACCCGTTTTGAAGATGCACAGGGATCGTTCCCGTTCGACGAACCAGCGTGAAATTCTTCTGAACCGTATCGATCGTTCCTTCGTCGCCGGACAACTTGAGCTCCCATCCCTTTTGTCCATACAACGTCACCAACACATCTTCCAGCGTGGCCTGATGTTCGGCTTCGCTCATTCGAGCTCGTTGGGCCTGGACATGCCATTGCACCGCGCCCGCCTTCGATTGCATAAAGGAGAATTGATCGATTCCCGCATCCACTTGGGCAAGCATGCCGGAATTGATGGAGCGAGGGCCGGAGTCTGTCCGCGTCACGAGCAGATAGACCAAAGAAACAGCTAACACGCCGCTGAGAACCAATAAGACCCGACGTGCACGAGATCGCCACATCAACCTTCTCAATCAAATGCTTAACAATAAAAACAGACAGGCATGATCCTAGCATAGGCCTAATGGTCTGTAAACCGGATCACGGGTACGGTCATCGACGGTCACGCTATCGAAATCAAATCATCGCGCATAAAATGGCAGACTCCCTCCCGCATCTATCAATTGAAAGTTTTCATACGGAGGTACCATGTCCGGCACGAACTGTAATCGAGCGGTGATAATGATCGGAGGGGTCGTGTTGGCGTTACAGACCGGTTGCGTTACCAATAGCACGTACGAGGAATCGCAGCAACGCGCCTACAGCCAACATCAAGAAGATCAACGTCAGATTCTGCATCTAAATATCGAGATTCGACGACTGAAAGATCACGTAGAAGAGCTTGAGTCGTCCCTCCAGTCCGAACGAGAGCACGCGACGCGAACCGAGCTAGAACGAAATGAAATCCGGGACGAATTGCTCAAGCTGAAGATCGCTCAAGAGCAGCAAGCGGTCCGACGATCGGATCGAGGCGGGGGCGAACGTCCCCCATCGGATCTTCAAGAGGAGAATGCGAGACTTCGCGATCGCCTCGAAGATGCCAAACGGCGGCTCAAAGAACTCTTCCAACAGGTGCAACGCCTCCTGGAACCATCCTAAGTCTGACGCCGGAACGTTGACTCCCAACCCTGCCTTCGAGCACCCTCCTCGTTACGGTTGGACAGCCGAGATGGGAGGGAGGTTAATGCCGACCTTTTCCATGCCCATAATAATCGTCAGCGCCGACGGGGCGTGCTGAACAATTTCTTTCTGGACCTCCACACGCCGAAGATCGACGAATTCCGGGGCGCTCAAGCCTAGATGCTCGCGGTACGCGCGATCGGCAATGCCACGCTGCCGTTCGGCTTTCTCGCGCGCCTCCTCTGCTTTTTGAAATTCCACCATCGTGATCTTGCGTTGCTCCTGTTTGATCGTCTCGGCGGTCTGCTCCAAGACACCTTTCGGGGGAAGAATGCTGCCAATGACCACGCGATTGAGTTTGATCGGCAACCCGGGTTTATCGAACAGGCGGGCGCGCACTTCCTGCTCCACCGCTTCCTGCAGCTTGGCCCGCGTCGCCGGACGAGTGGTCAATTCGAAGAGGTGATATTTCTGTACTTCTTCCCGGACAAACGTGCGAAAGGCTTCCTTCACATTATTGGCATACCAGTTCGGACCGAACCGGCTGATCAATTCTGGAGAACGTCCCTCGAGAACATTGGCAATGAGAAACGCATCGAACGACACCGGGGCATTTTCAGCCGAAATGATTTCGAAATGCTCCGAGTGCTGCACGGGGCGTATATCGACGTCGATGACTTCCGTCGTGGGCGCGACCATCGCGCGGCCCGTCGTTGCAGGAACCGGCTCGACCCCACCATGCCCAAACAGGATCGGCTTGGTGACCAAGACGCCTTCATGTCCTGCGTCGATCGCGGGCATAATACAGCCGGATAATGAGAGGACACAGCCGGTCGCTCCCAGAATAACCAGGTTTCGAAGACCAGCTCTTATCATGACTTGCCTCCTTGCGACAGGAATGAGCTTCGCCAGCAACCATACACTCTTCGAAAAAGAAGGTCCACGCCCTGGACAGTGGCTCATCGCAGTCGCGTAAAGAGAAGATGGGACGAAGCAAAGGCGGTAACGGGAGAAGGAAACCAGAATGGAAACTTACATGATACCAGCTTGCCGCTGCAGCCATCGGACATACTTGACGATCTCATCGACGTCTGCCGAGGTCGCCCCTTCGATCTTGGGCATATCTCCAAACTGCCAGTGGTGGGCCCGAACCCCGTTTAAGGCGGCGCGTTGAAACGCGGCGTCGCCATGATGATTGGGTTCATAGATTTTATGGACGAGCGGCGGGCCTTGAGTCGTCCCGCTGCCTTGCGGACCATGGCAACGAGCACAGAGTGCCGTGAATTTTCCTTCACCCGATTGAAATTCTGCGGGCACTTTGGGCGTTGGCGGTATCGGCCCAGCGCCTAACGCGGGCAACGCGATCATCGTCAGACAAAACAAGAGCACCGCGACCCATCGAAAGAGACCTGCCTGGTTCGCACAGCCGGTATAATTCATCTCACCTCTTTTCGGATCGTGTCTCATCCGGACGATTCTGGGGTTGTCCGAATTGCTCATGCAGAGTGCGCTTCATCTGCTTGGCGGTGACATAGCGATACAGCCGCGCCATGATCGGCACGAGTACGATCAATGCGATCGTCAGATACATAAAAAATTCTTCGGTTGAGACTTTCACGATGTGTGTCCCTCAGCGTACTCCGTTGGATCTGAAATGCCTGCCGCTCGAAACCCTTCCCGTCTAATCAGGCAACTGTCACACCGACCACACGCCAAGCCCGAGACGAGCGGATCGTAGCAGCTATGGGTCAAGTGGAACGGCACATCCAATGAAGCCCCTAATTGAATGATGTCCGCTTTGGATAGGGATAACAGCGGCGCCCGAATGGCGATGCCCTTGCCTTCCACACCTGCGCGAGTACCCAATCTGGCGACCTCTTCGAAGGCGGTTAAAAATTCCGGCCGGCAGTCGGGATATCCCGAGTAGTCTACTACATTGGCCCCGAGGTACACCAATGACGCATCGATCGTCTCGGCATAGCCAAGCGCCAACGCCAAGAAGATGGTGTTTCTCGCGGGCACATAGGTTGAAGGAATGCTGCTCTCCCTCGCGGATTCAGTGCGGTCTTTTGGCACCGGCTGATCGGAGGTCAACGCCGATCCGCCGATCGCGCGTAAGTCCATTTCAAGCACGATATGCTTCGACACACCCATGGCTCGAGCGACGTGCCGAGCTCGCTCCACTTCAATTCCATGCCGCTGCCCATAAGCAACCGTCAGGAAATAGAGTTCATGCCCTTCCCGCTTTGCGAGCGCTGCAGTCACCGTTGAGTCTAATCCACCGCTTGCCAGCACTACCGCTTTCACGTCAACTCCCTTTCGGCGCCGTTCCATAAGCTGAAATTGAAGTGTCCGACGGGGAGGAATATGCGACGGCGAACGCGCCGGACGAGGTTTTGCTTAGCCTGACTCTGTGAGTAATGGGAAGGATGAGATTACGTGTAGGAAATCATGGCATGAACGTCACATCCATTCAGGAGGGCTCGTCCCTTCAGGGAGGTGAGTTCGATTAAGAAGGCCAAGCCGACGATGTGTCCACCGAGTTGCCGAACCAAATTGACGGTGGCGGCCGCCGTCCCGCCGGTGGCCAGCAGGTCATCGACGATCAACACCTGTTCTCCCATAGCGACCGCATCGCGGTGAATGGCCAGGGAGTTGGACCCGTATTCTAAATTGTATTTCACTTCGAAAATATCGGCGGGCAGCTTTCCAGGTTTACGCACAGGAACAAACCCGGCTCCAAGACGATACGCCAAGGCGCTTCCAAAAATAAATCCCCGCGATTCAATCGCAATAATCTTCGAGATCTGTTTCTCGCGATACCGTTCCGTCAATTCATCGATAATGGTGCGAAACGCCTGCGGGTCTTTAAGTAATGTTGTGATGTCGTAAAACAAAATACCGGGTTTGGGAAAATTCGGCACCTCGCGAATGAGGGCCTTATAATCCATCACGGGGCTCTTCATCATAGAAGATCCTCTTGCGTCATTGTCTTTCGTTCGATCGTGGCGCGGAGTTTGACTAGGGCGGCCGTTTCGATCTGGCGCACGCGCTCGCGCGTCAGGCCCAACGTTTGGCCGATCTCTTCCAGGGTATGCGCCTCTCCGCCATCCAGTCCAAATCGGAGAATTACGACCGTCTTCTCCTTTTCGGGCAATTCTTGAATCCAGCTCATGAGGCTTTCGCGCCGACGCACGCCTTCGGCCGTCGTGGCCGGCGAAACGCTGACGGGATCTTCGATAATGTCACGCAGAAAGGTTCCTGTCCGTTCATTGATCGGACTATCCAGCGAATAGGTCGTCCGGATCAGTTGCTTCAGATCGGTCACTTCCCGCTCGGACAATTTCAACCGTTCCGCAATCTCATGCACTTTTGGTTCACGGCCGAACTCCTGCACGAGTTCTTCCAAGCCGGAGAGATATCGATTCAAGCGTTCGACGACATGCACAGGCAGCCGGATGATCTTCGATTGATTAATGATCGCACGCTCGATGAATTGACGAATCCACCAGGATGCATAGGTGCTGAACCGGAAGCCGCGCGCATAATTAAACTTCTCGACCGCCTTGATGAGCCCAATGTTGCCTTCTTCGACAATATCGGAAAACGGCAATCCACGGTTCATGTAGCGTTTGCCGATGCTGACCACCAATCTCAAATTCGACTCGATCATCTGCTCGCGGGCTGAGAAGTCGCCTTCGATAATCCGCTTGCCGAGGTCCTGCTCCTGATCGAAATTGAGAAGCGTGGACTTCCGAATGTCCTTCAGATAGCTCTTGACGGCATCGAGACCTTCGTAATCGCTCTCTTTCGCCGCTCTCGCCACACCCCGCCCTCGACGAGAAGACTCCGCGAGCAATTCCTTTTCTTCCTCGCCTTCGTCTTCTTCTTCCGTGCCGACCGATTCGGTCACATCATCGTCATCATGACCCATGTAGACTCCTGGGCTTGGGCGATTAATACCAGATATGAAAACCAGTCGACTGACCAGTCGGGGTTTCCCACTGGACTTGCACGTCTTCAACTTGGGCTCTCGGAGGGCCCATCCTCAGGCACATCAACAAGTCATCGATCGCACCACGCTCGCCTTCTGCTTCGACTTCCACTCGTCCGTCTCGGAGGTTTCTCACCCCTCCTCGCACACCACACCGCTGTGCGGCTCCCTCCGTAAAAGCTCGATAGCCCACTCCTTGGACTCGACCGCTAACGACGATGCGGGCTCGCACAGACATGCTGACGCGTGAACCTTCCTGGATATCGGCCGGCGCAATATTGTGCATTTAATTGTGCATTTAATTGAGAGAGAAAGATAGTTGGATGGAGCTGTCTGGTGAACAAGATGAGTGAGAAGGCCGTAGGGAATATTCCTCCGTCATCCTGAAGCCCTTAGCCGAGCCTCCACGAACGGCATGAAGACCCGAGTGTAGAAATCAATGGTCATCATTGCATCGGCGGCTTTTCAAGGAGATTTGGTCGGGGCGAGAGGATTTGAACCTCCGACTCCCGCGTCCCGAACGCGGTGCGCTACCAGGCTGCGCTACGCCCCGATCCCTTAGACTTGTTTTCTTCAGGTCAGCGGCTGGTACCGCAGGCCGTGCGCTTCCGCAACCCCTCGGCAGGCGACCTGCCCTTTGATCACATTGACGCCCAATCGCAGACTATGATCGGAGCGAATCGCCGAGTCGATACCCGCAGAAGCAAGCTGGACTATAAAGGGTAGCGTCGCGTTGGTCAAGGCCAAAGTCGATGTCCGAGGCACAATGCCGGGCATGTTGGGGACGCCATAGTGAAGCACGCCGTCGATGGAATAGACAGGATCCGAATGGGTGGTCGGTTTCGTCGTTTCAATACATCCTCCCTGGTCAACGGACACGTCGACGATGACCGATCCGGACCGCATACGCGACACGACGGCTCGAGAAACTACCCGAGGGGCTCGCGCGCCCGGCATCATGACGGCGCCGACGACTACATCCGCTTGCGCGACGTCCTCATCAATCCAAGCTTGGTGAGCCGCGCGAGTCACCACCCGTCCTTGGTAAAGCTCATCGAGATACTGAAGTCTGGAGAGGTCGAGGTTGAAAACTGTCACGCGCGCGCCCATTCCGATGGCCACTCGCACAGCCGCGGTGCCGACGATCCCCGCACCGAGCACTACGACCGTAGCCGGCGCGACCCCCGGCACGCCGGACAACAAGATGCCGCGCCCGCCTTGCGATCGTTCTAAATAATGCGCGCCGACTTGGACCGCCATGCGCCCGGCAATCTCGCTCATCGGCCGCAACATGGGAAAGGTATGATCCTTCGATTCGGTCGTTTCGTAAGCAATCGCGGTGACGCCACTATCAAGAAGCGCCCGGACCAACCCCTCGGAAGCCGCGAGATGAAGAAAGGTGAACAGCGTCTGTCCCGACCGGAAGAACGGATATTCCACCGGCAAGGGCTCTTTCACTTTCACGATGAGTTCCGCTTCTTGAAAGACTTCCCCCCCAGAAGAAGCGAGACGCGCACCGGCCTTACGATAGGCTTCATCGGGAAACCCACTGCCCTCCCCTGCCGCCTTCTCGACCCACACGACATGGCCCGCCGCGCACAGGGTCTGGACTCCTTCGGGGGTCATACTGACCCGATATTCATGATCCTTGATCTCTTTCGGCACGCCAATGATCATCGCACTCCTCCATCTGCATCTGATTCATTATAACGACACCGCTCTCGTCCTTACAGTAGACCACGCTCTTTGCTGGACACATTTGGAATCGTTGTTGTAAGATTCGGCTCCTTGAGCGGACAAAATGTGAGCGAGACACAGAACATACAGCCGGCCGGGCGTTGCGATGGGTGCGGAACGGATCACGGTCCGTTCATGAAGCTGTCCATGGGAAAGGACTTCTTCGGTCGTTCCTATGATCGCCTCTCGCCGTCCAGCGATCGCTCACCCCAATGGTATTGCGACCCGTGCTCCATGCATAAGAATCTTCAGCGCGATGTGCGGGACATTCGAGCCGAATTCGATAAGGTCGTCGAGGGACAGCCGTCCGAACTGACCGGCATGGATCAGGTTCAACGCGCACGCCTTCGCCTTCAGGAGATCGCCGCACTCCTTTCCACGCAGACCGTCCGCTCAGTGCTGATCGATCCTCAAGATGTAAATTCCCTCATCCAGAGAATGCACATTCAACTGTCCACTACGACGGCGACTGCATAGCTCAAGTTCTGTGGCGACTTTTACCCATCATATTTTTGTCTGTATCAATCAACGCCCAAAGGGCGATCCGCGCGGCTGTTGTGCCGATCTCGGATCGGAACGTTTGCATGCCTTCTTCAAAAAAGAAGTCGAGCGTCTTGGCATAAAAGGAACCGTTCGCGCCAACAAGGCCGGGTGTTTGGATCACTGCGAATACGGCCCCAGTGTCGTCATTTATCCCGAGGGCACCTGGTATTGGGTCGGATCCGAAACCGATGTCACGGAACTCATGGAACGTCATATTCTCAAAGGGGAGGTGGTCGAGCGGCTGCTGATGCCCGGGCATCCGCCAAATCGTCCACTCATGCCTGCTCGTCCGGGTGAGCCACGCCATGGCGGTTGAAGAAAAATGGAAGGCCAACATGGCGAAGGTCGAGTTCATGAAACGCTTTCCAGGCCTCTTCGTGACCTGGGAGCAGGCCAAAGACAAAACAATTGAAGCCGTGGTGTCCCTCCCTTCCAAGCCTGAAGTGGCGGTGCTGATATTTACAGACGGCGCCTTTACCATTGCGCCGCCTCTTGCCCCCGAGCCCTGGCAATTGACGGAGGGATTACGGGCGGCGAGACAGGTCTTGGAGCCGATGCACCACGATGCGTATGCCGAATACGATCGCTTAGCGCATATCGATAAAGAGGCATTGCGCTCGGCCCGGTTGGAAAAGATCCTTGGCGCCATTCACAACAATCTGGAACTGATTCCGGAGTTGAAGGATCGCTTACGCGAACTGGTCAACCACTGGAAGTGAGAATCATCCTGCTATGAACATGCTGGAAATGTTCTCCCAGGGTTTATTTGAGGGAGTCAAACCGATGATGGTCGCTCGAGATTATTTGGTTCGCCACCCCGACCGGTGCACGCATCAAGCGATTTGTATACCGGTGTGCCCGACGGGGGCCTGGCTGTCCACCCCGCCCTTTAAGTTTGATTCTTCCCGCTGTATGGAAAGCTGCCGTCTCTGCCTGGATGCTTGTCCTTCACAAGCGATCTATGCCGTTTATCGAAAAGGCGAGAAGATTTTGCTTCCCCAAAAGAAGGCTTAATCTCAATTCACGTCGTCCAACCGAAGACACTTGCCTTATTGGCGAGCGTAATTCAAACAACCATTGCCGCTAGAGCACCATTTTCCTAAGCCTTCCCCAATACGCGCTTCCGACATAACTCGATCCGCCGGTCACCGCCGTCAGTAATATGATGAGGTAGACCCGACTTTTCGGCATCTTAATGTTGACCCTGGGGTTCAGAACGTCCGGCGATTCGGCGACGCGCCACAGGGTTTCCCCGGCAAAGAGGATCGGCCACATACACGCCAAGCGAAGCCGACGTTCGCGAGGTGGGATGGCCATTGTATAGAGCCAGCCTTGATCTAGATGATCTCGAGCGATCCCGATGAGGTGGCGTAGGAGTGGTTGTACGCGCGCAACATTGTGCGCACTCAAGAGATCGGTGGGTTTCAACCCTGCCCGCTGCAGTAATACATCCGGTACATAACACCGTCCCCGTTGAAGGTCGCGACCCAGATCTTTCACGATATTCGTCAACTGAAGTCCTTTGCCGAACCGCACGCCGACTTGCACCATTTCAGGCACATTCCAGTGCGTCAATGAGGGGAGATGCGCAGCAACCATATGCGTCCAAAACTCTCCGACACAACCGGCGACATAATAGGTATAGCGATCCAGCTCCTCCATGGTTTGCAACGCTCGCAACTCCTTAGCTGAGTCGCCCGTGAAGACGGTGAGGTCCATCTCCATCCCTTTGGTCAGTGTCTTCATCAGTGCGCGAATGCGTTGTTGATCTTCTTGCGTGAAGGCGTGCAAACGTTGGAAACATTCCTCCAAGCGCTGGAGCAGAGTCCGCTCACCGGCGCTCGCCTGGTGTGGGACTAGGGCGGATTGAATTCTGCGAACGGTTTCCCACTGTACCCCCTCAACGCCGAACTGCGCCTGAAAGTCTTTCAGCAACGTCAATCGCTGCGTTCGCTCGATCACATCCGTGTCGGCAATGGTGTCCGCCGCCCGGGCAAACAGATAGGCTAATCCAATCTGATCTCGAACCACCTCAGGTACGACGGCGAGCGTCAGATAAAACGATCGGGAGACGCGCTTGAGAGTGTCTGTGAGCAGGCCGTGGGAAGGTGTAATGGCAGTCCCGTTAGCGTACGTCCAAGAGCCCTTCCATACCCTTGTCGCGATGGCTCTTAAAGAAAAGAAGCTTCTTGTCGCAGTAAAAGGTGAAGAGGCCGCGTTGCGTCGGCGTGAATCGAATGATTTCAGTTTTTCCGGCCGGCACGTCTCCGTCGATCATCAGGCCGGCTGCGGGCTCTTTCACGACGAAATTATGAGGCGTAATCATCGTGACGCTATTGAGGATCAATTCTACGGGTTTGCCCACTTCGACTTGCAGATGGTTCGGCGTGTAGGAATAACTATCGACGGTGATGCTAATACGCTGAACGCCATCGTTGTCGACGGGGACGATGACGGACGTTGAGGCCTGAAAGACTTCTGCCCCTGAGACGGAGGCAAGGAAACCTGCGATGAAGACAACCATGATCGCTTCAAAGATGAACTTTTGCATAGGCCCTTCTATCAAATGGGGTTATCCCCGTCAATCAAGGCAATAGGTCCGCCTTGACATATAGATGATCGACCTTATCTATAACGTACTTGAAACGACTTGCAAATAGACGACACTCCGCCGTCGGATGATTTTCATCCGGCCGGGGTTGTATAATAGGTGGCGCTGACTGACCGCAGACACAAAAGGAGTCCATCGATGTTGAAACGGCTGAAGGGGATCGGCTTATTGCTGATCTCGAACATTCTGATTTTTCTCACTCTCTCGTTTGCGTTTAATCTGCTCGTAAACGTCATTCTACCGGCGTTTGGAGTGGATCTTCGCGGGGCGGTGAACCAACAGGACCTCTTATGGGCATTGGTGATCGGCTTTGGAGGCGCCTTCATCAGTTTGGCGTTTTCCAAACAGATGGCCAGAGCCATGCTGGACTGTTATCAGATTACCCAGCCACGCACGCAGCAGGAGCACGTGATTTACGGCTCCGTACAGGAAATCGCCCAGCGTCTGCACATCAACATGCCGGAGGTCTGGGTATTTGAATCTCCAGATCCCAATGCCTTTGCAACCGGCCCCAGCAAGAATAACGCGATGGTTGCTGTTTCGACGGGCTTGTTGCAGAACTTACACGAGCAAGAAGTAAAGGCCGTGCTGGCCCATGAAATGGGACACGTGTTCAACGGCGATATGTTTACCACCACGATTCTCGCCGGTTTGATGAACACCTTCGTGTACTTTATTTCCATGTGGGTTCGCCGGCTCTTCGCCGAACGCGACCAGGCCATGTTGGGATTTGTCCTATCCATGGTCCTTCAGATTGTCTTGGGCATTCTCGCGATGATTCCGATTATGTGGTTCTCGCGACGCCGGGAGTTCGGCGCCGACGCCTTTTCGGCAAAAGTCTATGGAAAGGATGCCATGATCTCGGCGTTGCGCGGGATCGAACGATGGGTCAACCGCGCGCAACCCGAATACACCACGCAGGATCCTCTCGTGACCTTTAAAATCTCGGGCAAGACCGGCGGCGCAATGAGCCTGTTTGCCTCGCATCCTTCCATTGAAGATCGAGTCGCCGCGCTGCAACGGTTTGGGCAGTCGTTATGACAAGGGCATCTCGCGGGATCGCACTAGCGCTGGGTCTCGTAGCCGGGTGTTCACCCGGCTACGTATTTGTTCCAACCGGTGCGCACGCCAACGACGCACACGACCAAACACAAGGAGCCCAGATGGCCGTCTATCCAAGCGTGTATGATTTCACCTTGAACGATATCGACGGAAAGCCCGTGCCACTAAGCCAATTCCGCGGCAAGACACTCTTGCTGGTCAATACGGCGAGCTTCTGCGGCAACACCCCGCAATATACGGATTTGGAAACGTTGTATGAGCGCTATCGGTCAAAGGGTTTTGAGATTCTCGCATTTCCTGCGAACAATTTCGGTCAACAGGAGCCGGGCACCAATCAGGAGATCAAGGGCTTCTGCCTCACGAAGTATAGTCTGACTTTCCCCTTATTCAGTAAGATCAGCGTGAAAGGTAACGATAAGCATCCGCTCTATCGTTACCTCACCGAAGAGAGTCCATTTACCGGAGAAGTGGAGTGGAACTTCCAGAAATATCTCGTCGATTCCGCAGGCAACGTCGTAGCCCGGTATCACCATCGTACCAAGCCGCTTTCCGACGAAGTCGTGCGTGATGTCGAGCACGCGTTGGCGAAAAAGTAGCGGCGTGAGGAAAGGCTACGTTCGCTTCACGAAGCTGATGTGATCTCGATATTCATGGATCGCCGCCGCCAGCGATTTCCCACCTAACGGAATATTGGCCTCTAGGGCGGACTCTACGGCATCATCGTCGATCAGCACTTCATACCGATCTTGGACTCGTGTGAGGACGAGACCTTTCCCCGCATCCCGCGGCATGTAAATCTCTCTCCATACTTCCTTCTCGACCAGACAGACATCTTTGAATCGCTCATACAGTAGAGTCAGTTTTTCCGGGTCCGTTTCCTTCATAGCGCTCTCACACGGCCTCCCTCTCGAACTTAGTGATCATGCGATCCATCGCAGCTACCCTCGCTGTCGGAGGGCATATGCCTGGGCGGCCGGATGCCGGTGACATTCAACGGAGTTGGATCCGGACTGGAGACGCCAAATTCACCCGATTGTGCGGCAAACGTGGACATGATCCTCCGAATGGGTACGCCACATTCCCGACATGACGTCAGCGGCAGTTCGCGAACGGAATGCAGATACTCTTTTTTCCGCGAACAGGCGGGCTGTTGCCCACAATAGTCCGCCACATATTCGTAGATCGGCATAGAACGATAAATCTCTGGAGATCAGTGGGCCGAGGCGGCGCCCGCCTTGACCGGCTGATCGGTAATTGTAAATCGCATCATACCCACATGATTGGCGGCATGGAACGGTTGTTGACCCAACGGCGTGATGAACAGCTTCACCGAATAGTTGCCCTTGGTCCACCCACCGGATGGACTTTTAAGTTCGAGAAAACCCCACCGGCTATGACCCGGGACTTCGAGTACATCACGCCCCACCGGCGCATCGGAGAAATTGCCCTGCGCATCTTCGAGAAACCATTGCGCGCCGAACTGTGCCGGATCCTCCAACGGAGCCACCTCGAACACGACATACACGGCCGGTGTATCCGGCGCAAAGGACGTCGTCCCGGGATCGATCGGTTTAATGCGGGGATCTTGCGTGTACCATCCCTGCCGCCCGAAACTGTCCCATTCCACTTCGTAGCCTCGCGCCATTTGGATCGAGACAAAAATCGATTGCGGCACACCCCGTTTTTGCACATCGAAAGAAGGTCCTGTTGTTTCCTCAAATGACGTGTCCTTCTGCTCCTTCGGTGGCAAAAGGTCTCGGGCCTGTACTCCCGGCAACAGGCTCATATGGAAAAAGAGGTTTGCAGCAAGGCTGGCAATCACGACGACGTGCACTCTGCGTTGATGTTTGGCGCCACGGCTCATAGCGCACCTCCGTTTCAGCGGTCCATCGCAGCTCTATTCTACGCTACCGCACGGGGGCGAGACCATGCCGACGAAGAGACGACCCGCCTCAAGGCGTCGGGGTCGGCCCCTTTCCTTGTTCGTGTTCGTCCTGCTTCATTTTGTCGAAAAATCGATCGGAATCCGACCGCGTTTGAGCGGGGGTCGGTTGCGGCATCGGCTTCGGTTTGTCCGCGCAGCCGACGAGTGCCAGTGACCCGACCATCCATCCACACAGTACGACAGAGCCCATACGTGCCTTCATGACCCCTCCTACACCAGGATTCACAGGTGAACCTGCTGGCTTTCGCCCCCTCCACATCTTACTGCAGGGAGACTCGAAAGACTACTGAAAGACATCTATCAGTCAGGCTCCTTGACTCAAACAGAATGACCGACTATGCTCGGCTGGCTACCTTCACTTCGCTCTTACAGGTCGGACTAGATCATGTCGCTATACGATCGGCTTTCGGAAGATCTCAAACGCGCGATGAAAGATCGGGATCAACTCCGCATGGATGTCATTCGGATGATGAAAGCCGCGCTGCTCAATAAAGAGTTGGAACTCAAAAAAGATCTCGATGACGCGGAGATGAGCCGGGTAATGACGACGCTCGTCAAGCAACGCCGTGAGGCGGTCGAACAGTACCAGAAAGCCAACCGAGCCGACCTGGCCGGGAAGGAACTCAAGGAAATCGACATTATCCAAGGCTATCTTCCTCAGGCCTTATCCCAGGAGGATATTGTACGCCTTGTCGAGTCAACTATCCTGGAAACGGGCGCCAAGGGCCCGAAAGATATGGGAACGGTCATGAAAGCCGTCATGGCGAAGTTGACCGGGCAAACCATCGACGGCAAACAGTTGAGCGAGCTCGTCAAGTCCAAGCTTCAGTAGTTGCCCTTACCTCAACGGTCAAGTTGACCGAACGTCCTCTCGCTGATATCTTTTTGATGCTCCCTTAGAACCTGTTTATATTCCGCAATTTTGAGGATACATGGCAATTCTGATCGTTGACGATTCACGGGACGATACCCAACTGCTCAGGACGATGCTGGAAAGCGCCGGCTATCGTGACATCTTGACCGCCGATTCGGCGGAAGCTGCGTACCACATTCTGGGGATTAAGGACGCCTCTCACGCCGCGAAAGTCGATCTTATCCTTTTGGATGTTCTCATGCCAGCCGTCAATGGGATTCAGGTCTGCCGCCGCATCAAATCCATCGATCGCCTTCGGGATATTCCGGTCGTCATCGTCACCGTGCAGAGCGACCCCGTTGACCTCCAGCTGGCCTTTGCCGAAGGCGCCATCGACTACATACGAAAACCGTTGATCAAGGTGGAGATGCTGGCGCGTGTGCGCTCGGTCTTGCGCCTGGCGCAGGAGATCACCCGACGTAAATCGCGCGAGCAAGAACTGCTTCAGGTGATGCAACAACTCGAGGAAGCGAATGAACGGTTCCGTCAACTTTCCAGCCAGGATGGACTCACCGAAATCGCCAATCGTCGGCGCTTCGATGAATTTTTCGAACAGGAGTGGCGCCGAGCGGTGCGCGACGCGCTCCCCGTCTCGCTCATTTTTTTCGATATCGATTTCTTCAAAGCCTATAACGATACCTATGGCCATCTCGCCGGAGACGATTGCCTGAAACAGGTGGTCCACGTCGTCAAGACCATGCTCAGCCGGCCAGGAGACCTCTTGTGCCGTTACGGGGGAGATGAATTTGTGGCTGCCCTTCCAGGCACTCCCGGCGACGGCGCCCAACGTGTCGCCGAGTCGCTGCGCACCAAGGTGGAGGGACTGGGGATTGGGATCACGATCAGTTTAGGCATCGCAGCCTGCCATCCGGATCTCCATATGGACGCAGCATCGTTGACGGACGCCGCCGACCGCGCCCTCTATCAAGCGAAACAAGACGGCCGAAACTGTGTGCGTCTCATCAATGTGCCCACGCCCGTTGCTGCCATAGATTCTGCAACCTCTGCCACCTGATTGTGACGACCCTTTCACATTCGGTGAAAGATGGGATCGCTGCGCCGCGCGATCTTGCTAGCGGCCGCGTCATCCAACTCATCTGAAAAAGAATAGATTACGCCACGGACCTCATGTACTGGTCTACGTCGGTGCGGCGGTGCGCAAGATGGAGGATACGGAGTTAGTGGCGCTTCTTCGTCAGTGCCGCGATAACTGCGCAGTTAGGGATTACCAGTACAGCCAGATGGGAAAAACAGCAGACCGAACGACCACCCTCGGCAATGGTTAGCCGAGAGTGGGTTTCGATTCGCAGGATTAGTGAGGCGCTTGTTTGTGGCCGGGGCTCTCTTCCGTCATCGGCACCCCGTAGAATTCGTAGATCACTACGGCTTGATCCCGACTAGTGAGGTCCGGCCAATGGTTTTTATCAAAACCCGGCGCCTGCTTCAGGTCCTTTTTCGTCACATCCAATACCGCATATTTTCCGTCGGCCGTCCACTGGAGCGCTTCCCATGGCACCGCAAAATATTTATCCCCAATTCCTAAAAATCCCCCGAAGTCCAACACGGCATAGTCAATATCACCGTCCGCCGGATCGACCACCAAGTCTTTAATATCCCCGAGTTTCTTTCCATCGGTTCCCTGCACCTTCATCCCGATGAGATGACTCGCCTTGAGCACACCGCTTTTATCAGCAGCCCATACACCGCTCATACCCCCTGTCAGTAAACAGACGCTGATCGCCAGAACCGTCATCGCATGTCGCATCGTTCCTCCATATCGTAAGAGAGTGTTCACCGTTCATCCCGCTATCAGATGAATCAAGCAAATTTCTAATTACACGGTAAACTCGCCGACAATCGTAGGACCATCATTCTTTTCACTCCTTTCATGTCAGATCGGACCAGTAGGGGTTGTAAGGTATTCTGTGGACTGAGTTATGAAGGAAGGATGCTCATTTCCCAAGAAGGTTTAAAAACCATTTGGATGGAGACGTTTCGAGAATGGGGCTCGACAGGCCGAAATTCTTCTGCGAGTCCTCAACGACCAAGCGGGGCATTTGGCGGCGGTTCTAGTCCGTCGGTGCCATGATCCAAGGGCGTCAGCGGAGCGCCGGGAATTCTAATCGCCAGCGACTCCATGGCGCGTCCGTATTCATTTTCAGTCCCATGGCCTTCGACAATAAGACGGTCATGCAGGTGAAGAGAACGCCTGAATTGATCGTTGACGTCAGGCGGGAGCCACACCTGTGGTCCCGTCATGTAGGACGAGGCCTGCAATCTGACCAGACCGATCGTATAGGAATTGCTCGATCGAACCTTCAGCCCGCATTTCTTGTACCGACAGCGATTCTTTCGGTTGTGAAACCGGTCCTTCACCATGAGAAGGAACCTGAATAGAGGCGGCCGTCTCGAGATTAATGATGGCATCGGGCTCCACGAGAGGAACTCCCTTATAACGACGACCTTCAATCCGAATGGACGCTCCCGGCTTCATCGTGGCGATCACCTCGCGCTGGACACGCGAGGTGAACACAACCTGGGTGCCGTCGCTGAGCAAAAATTCCTGCACCTCGCCGCGCGGGTCAATAACATATTGACGGATGATACCCTGAGCCGCGACGTCCGATCGGCTCACGACGACATTCGCATTCGCCTTCCGCTCCGCGTCAACCCTTTCCACACACAGCACTAATGAGAAGAGACTCATTGCTGCGGTAACAGCACACAGCATGGATTTCATTTTATGACTCTATGAACAGTTCATCCGGATAACACCATTGCCAGTTCTCACCCGGCTCGAATGACCGGATGATGGGATGTTGTGTCCCCCGATAGTGTTTGGTGGCATGTTTGTTCTTTGAAGAATCACAGCAGCCGACGTGGCCGCAAGTTAAGCAGAGGCGCAAGTGCACCCATTCGTCCCCCGTCTTCAAGCAATCCTCACAGCCCTTCGCGCTTGGGGTGACCTTTCGAATCTGGTCGAGATGCCCACATGTTGCCGCCATACAGACCTCCTTCTTCCACCCCTCCAGCCGGGTCGAATGAACAACCGTGTGCTGACAACCCGTATAGGCGCACGTACTGAAACGTTTGCCTACCATCGGCTGCCACACTCGCATGTGAAGATCATACACTTCACCGTGTCAGCCCTCAACGCTGCTTCCCTTCTCTCTATGTTAATGATAGAACCGCAGATAGTACCGGACGGCCGCCAGTATATTTGATGTGCTGTGCCATCTCCTGCCAACGAGGACATCATCATGAATGAAAACACGATCCTCTCTTCCGCCGGTCGTGACGTCTGGCCGAGTTTACCCCTGGAGGCATGGCAGAACGCCTATGCCACCTTGCATATGTGGACGCAGATCGTCGGCAAAATTCGACTGGCCTTGACCCCTGCGATCAATCACTGGTGGCACTCGACGCTCTATTTGACCTCCAGAGGACTCACTACTTCCCCGATTTCACATGGCACACGCCTCTTTCAACTTGATTTTGATTTCCTCCACCATCAGTTGCATATCACCACGGCCGATGGAGAGGCTCGTTCGATGGCTCTTGAAGCGCGCACGGTCGCTGATTTTTATCGCGCCGCCATGGACAGCCTGCGTGCGCTCGATCTTCCGGTCACCATATGGACGACTCCGGTCGAGGTCGCTGACCGCACCCCTTTCGAGATGGACGCTCACCATAACGAGTATGACCCAGACTATGCCCAACGATGCTGGCGCATCCTTGCTCAAACCTACCGTGTGTTAACGGAATTCCGAGGACGATTTATCGGTAAATCGAGTCCGATCCATTTCTTTTGGGGAAGCTTCGATCTCGCGCTGACTCGTTTTTCCGGCCGTCCTGCTCCCGATCATCCCGGCGCGCCACATCTGGCTCGATTTGTAGCGCGGGAAGCGTACTCGCATGAAGTCAGCAGCTGTGGATTCTGGCCTGGCGCTGGCCTCGGTATGCCTGCATTCTATGCGTATGCATACCCCGAGCCGGAGGGATATAAAGATGTGCAAATCGAGCCGGAGGGCGCTTATTACCACCCTCAGTTGAACGAATTTATTTTGCCTTATGAGGCCGTCCGGACGGCGACATCCCCGGATGACACTCTTATGGCATTTGCACAAAGCACCTATGAGGCGGCCGCGGTCCTAGGTCACTGGGACCGCGCGGCGTTGGAACATCCCGGCGGAAAGACATGGCAGTCACGCCATAATTGGTACCGGTGATATTGGGGTAAGCGTGCAGCCTATTCGTCACTGGCCCGCGGTGACGGGTGGCGCAGTCGGCTGGCGAATGGGCAATCGGATTTCAAAACGCGTCTCGCCTGGTTTCGAGTCGACACGAATCGTTCCACCATGTCGATTGATAATGCGCTTCACAATTTCCAGCCCCAATCCTGTGCCCTTTCCAACCGCCTTCGTGGTGAAAAACGGGTCAAAGATGCGAGGCTGGATCTCGGTCGGAATCCCTGGACCGTTATCGATGAGACTCACATTCACAAATCCACTGTCGCTTGCTGCACGAACTTCGAGCCTGCGAGGTGGGGTGGAACCCTCGAGCGCATCCACCGCATTGTCGATGAGGTTGGTCCAGACCTGCTGAAGTTCCGTGCCATAGGCCTGAATAGTCGGAAGATCTGTCTCATAGCGCCGCTCGATCTGAATGGCCGCTTGGCGAACCTTATACCCGAGCATCAGCAGCGCGTTCTCAATATCCTCTTGGACGTTCGTCGAGCGCAGACTGACTTGATCGACGTGCGAATACGCTTTGACCGCACGCACAAGGTCGGAAATGCGTGCGGTGGTGCGACCCACTTCCTGAATGAATTGTTCGACGGCGACGCTTCGCTCGACCCATGTGAGAATATCCTTGAGCGCGGCCCCGCTCATGCCGTTCGCGAGCGCCTCCAATCTATCGGGTGTCAGGCCGATGCCGGCCAGATTGGGGGCCACATCCCACGCCTGCGCGATGCCATGATCTTTTAACCAAGCAGCCAGCGCCTCTTCGCGATCACTGCGCATCACGGGATCAATGGACGGTATCGACATGTCTTGTTGGATGATCGTCTTTTGCAGCTCTGACAAAAGATGGATCTCATCCGGGGTCCACTGTCGGGGGAGTAATTGTCTCGTCATAGAGAGCAATTCGCTGAACGTCCCGTGAAGGAGTTCAGCGGCACGATGCCCGGCCGAAGCGGGATTGTTGAGTTCGTGCGCCAGCCCGGCGGCGATCGTGCCGAGACCTGCCATCCGTTCGTGCCGCTGCAATAAATGCTCAATCCGACGTACGCGTTCAGCCATGGTCTGCAGTACCGTCTGGGCCATGGTGGGACACGTGCCGAGCAACCGTTGGAACACCGGCTCGGGAATCCGCAACAGCCGGCACGCCCCCTTTGCGCGAGCGCGGTGTTGCGCGGGTGTTTGTGTCAGCAGCGAGATTTCGCCGAGAAATGATCCGGGGAACAGGTGATCGATGATGACATCCTGACCTTCAGCCCGCTTGGTAATGATCAATTCACCTTCCAACAACACCCAGACTTCCTTGGCTTGATCTTCATCGGAAAAGAGCAGATCGCCGGACTGGAGCGAGAGCACCTCACTGGCTTCGATCACGCGATCCAGGTCCGCGTCGGAGCAGTGTCCCAAGAGCTTCGCCTGACGGAGGCACTCTTTCATCGCCGCGCACCGCCAATGGGTTGGTTCGAATGTTCATTGACAGAAGCTTGGAAACGCAGCTTCTTGGTCTTACACGTATTTTTCATCTCATCACGCTTCGGCGAGGTATCGGTGTATGAACTGCACGGCGATGGAGCCCTCTCCCACGCCGGACGCAACGCGCTTCACTGATCCATGCCGCACGTCTCCTGCGACAAAAATACCGGGCACGCTGCTTTCCAAGAGAAAGGGATCGCGCGCGAGCGTCCAGCTCTGAGGCCGGGAGCCGTTCTGAATGAGGTCTGGGCCCGTCAGAATGAACCCGTGCTCATCGCGTTCCACCGAACCTCCCAACCAATCGGTGTGCGGCATGGCGCCAATGAAGATGAACAAATACCGCGTTGCGACGGTCCTGCGCTCATCCGTTTTCACATGCGCGATCGTGATCGTCTGCAGACTGGACTCTCCCATCACCTCCACGACATGGACATCGGTTTCGACGACAATATTCGGGATTTCCCCAATCTGATCGATCAAATATCGCGACATGCTCTGCACAAGCGACGACCCTCGCACCAGCATGGTGACCCGCTTGGCATACTTGGCAAAGTAGACCGCGGCTTGTCCGGCGGAATTCGCTCCGCCGACCACATACACTTCTTCGTCGCGGCAGGAGAGGGCCTCCGTCATCGCCGCGCCGTAATAGACACCGGCTCCGGTGAATGTGTCGGCGCCTGGAACATCAAGCTTGCGATAGGACACTCCCGTCGCAATCAAGAGCGCTCGACACTCCATGATACCCCCATCCGCCAGCGTCACGATTCGCGACGGCCCGTCGCATCGTAATCCCATTACTTCCTGGGCCAAGATTTCAGTCCCAAACCGTTTTGCCTGCGTAACGGCACGCCTCGCCAGATCATCGCCGCTGACTCCGCTGGGGAACCCTAGATAATTTTCAATGCGTGAACTCATGCCGGCTTGCCCGCCGGGAGCTTCCCGTTCAATCAATGCCGTGCGCAATCCTTCCGATGACCCATACACGGCTGCCGCCAGTCCGGCCGGTCCCGCGCCCACGACAATCACATCATAGAAAGGCTGTTCGGCGCGCGTCCGCAGCCCGATCTTTTCCGCAATGACCGCATTCGACGGCTCCGTCAGGTGCGAACCGTCCGCGAACAGCACAAGGGGAAGGTCGAGGTCACTGGCGGCCGCCACGTTCACCAATCGGCGTGCCTCTTCGTCTTTTTCAATATCGAGCCACTGGTACGGCACATGATTGCGGGCAAGAAACTCCTTAATCAGATGCGACTTGGCCGACCAGCGGTGGCCGACGATACGGATGCCTTCGAAGGGCGGATGAAAAGATGCCTGCCAATCTTCGAGGAGATCGTCCAGCACAGGATACAGCTGTTCTTCCGGCGGATCCCAGGGCTTCATCAGATAGTATTCGATTCGCGCGGTATTAATAGCGCGAATGGCGGCATCGGTATCCGCATAGGCGGTGAGCAGGGCGCGCTTGGCGTCGGGATACAGTTCCATGGCGCGCTCTAAAAATTCGACGCCGGTCATCTCCGGCATCCGTTGATCGACCAGCAGCAAGGCGACCGGATCGTTGCGAAGCTTGAGCGTCTTCAACGCTTCCAGCGCGGAGGAGCCGGATTCGGCACGAAGGACTCGATAATTTTCGCCATAATGACGGCGGAGATCTCGCTCTACGGCGCGCAAGACTTCGCGGTCATCGTCCACCGTGATCAAGACGGGTTTCATCCGTGCTCCTCATGTCTCGCCATGGGCAATCGAACGAGAAATCGTGTGTCGCCTGGTTTCGACTCACATTCGATTTCACCTCCATGCCGGTCCGCGATGATACGATAACAAATCACCAGCCCCAGGCCGGTGCCTTTGCCGACGCCTTTCGTCGTAAAAAACGGTTCAAACAGCCGCGGTTTGACGTCGGCCGGAATGCCGCTCCCATCATCTTGGATTTCCACGAGGATCTGACGGTCATCTTGACGCGTTCGCACCCAGATATGACCGCCCTTTTGAATGGCATCGATCGCATTATCGAGAAGATTGGTCCACACTTGATTGAGTTCGACACCATACGCCGGGATGCGCGGCAGGGTACGGTCATATTCGCGAATCACCGTCGCATCCTTCAATTTATGCCCCAGCATCGTGAGCGTGCTCTCAATCCCCTCATGGATGTCGATATCTTGCAACGGGGCACGTCCCTCAAAGGAATACGATTTCACGGCTTCCACCAATCCGGCAATGCGACGCGTGCTGCGATCGACTTCTTGCAGCAAGGCCCGAATGGTGAGGCGGGTTCCCAGCCATGCGACGGCCGGCGCAGTTTCGGATGGGGGTAGGGTCGAGGCAAGAGTGGTCAGAGCGGACGGTCCAATGTCGGCAGACGCAAGAGCGGCAGCGAAGGTCCAGCTATCGGGAACTTGATGCTGCTCAAGCCACGTCGTAATCGTCTGCTCGCGTTCATCCGATGCGAGCGCATCTTCGTTCGCCGATTCTGCAACTTTGGCATCCGCCGTGGTGGCCATGGTGACGAGCGCTTCCCAGTGGGCAGCCGTGAGGTGCGGATGAAGGCGGCAGGCCAGGCGCTGAATCGTTTCGATCGCCTCGCCGAGATGAACCGAGGCTCGGCGGGCCGCCGAGGCGGGATTATTCAACTCATGAGCGAGCCCCGCGGCCATCGTGCCCAGCGAGACGAACTTCTCGCGCTGCTGAGAGAACCCTTCCAGATTCCGAACACGCGTCGCCATCGTGCGCAGAATTTCGCTTGCCACTGAGGGGCAAAATCGCATCATGGTCCAGAAGGCATCTTTCGAAAACCGAAGGAGACGGCATGCCTTGAGCGCCCGCGCGTCGACAAAGAACGGCATCTCCAGGAGCAGCGGCACCTCCCCGAAAAATTTTCCCGGCGTATGGGTCGCCAGTGCGATTTCCTGTCGACCATACCGTTTGGTGATCCGCACCTCGCCCTCGAGAATCACGAAAAAGTGCTCGCCCGGATCTCCTTCTACCGCAAGTGTCTCGCCGGCGTTTAAGGATATCTCCTCGCCGCCTTCAAGACACCGGCTTTCCTCGTCAGACACACCGGCAAACAGTGGTAACTGCCGTACGGCCTGAACAGTCATGGTGCTTACCATCATGGCCTCTTATGTATAGGCGAAAGTGTAGTCATCATGAGCTTTGCGAAACGCTACCTATGGCGTGCCCAGTGGAATCAGTGCGCCGTTGATGCCGACTGCTTCGTCGGACGCTAAGAAGAGCAACAGGTCGGCGATCGCTTCGGGCTTGACCCATTTGCTTGGATCGGCCTTCGGCATAGTTTGGCGATTCGCCGGAGTGTCGATCGTCGTCGGCAGCACTCCATTAATTGTGACACCGGAGCCGGCCAGTTCCAATGCGAGTACTCGAATCAAGGCCATCAGCCCGGACTTTGCCACAATATAGGCGGCGGCCCCGGGAAACGGGTCCTGTGCCGCACGGGCCGCAATGTGCACAATGCGGCCGTTGCCTTGTGTGGAGAGATGCGGAATCACCGCGCGGGACAACAGATAGGCCGCCGTCACATTCAGCGACAACATAGTATTCCAGGTGGCTGGACTCGTGTCTGCCAGTCGGCCGGGCACGAAGCTCCCCACTAGGTTCACGAGACAGTCCAACCGCCCCTCCTGATCGAGGACTTGACGCACGGCGCTCGCCACGCTCGACTCGTCGGTGACATCGGCGTCGATGCCGATCTCTCGAGCCTGCGGCTGACCGGTTGCATGGCGATCGATGACGATAACACGCGCGCCTGCATTTGCAAACGCCGGGGTGACCGTCTGACCGAGCCCTCCCCGCCCTCCGGTAATGATCACGACTTTACCATCCAGTCCCATCATACTATCCTGATTACGCCCCGGGGCTCGTCCTTATGATAGCTGCCAGCCATGCTTTGGCGCCTCCTTCGTGAATGCTGGTTTCAAAGGCAGCGGCATGAATATACCGAATGGTCCATCCCCTCTGAAAAGTGTCACGAATCTCAGCCTGTGAAATACGTCTGGGTCCCTCGCGAGTTTCCTGATCGCTGAAGCAAAGCATAAAATAGCTACCACCCGGCCGCAGAATGGCGGCGAGGCTCACCACAAACCGGGAGCGTTCCTCATCTGTGAAGACATGAAAAAGGCCTGAATCGATCACCGTCTCAAAGGTCGTGCCTAGGCAGGGGAGATCCAGCGCGTCCACCACTCGAAAGTTCGCGCGCACGTTTCGGCGTTTCGCCTTCTCGCGTGCGGTCTCAATGGCGGCGCGCGCTGAATCGACCCCGGTCACATCAAACCCCAATCCCGCGATGTAGAGCACATTCTCACCCGTTCCACATCCGACATCCAGCACAGGATCACGGATCTGTTGAGAAGTCGCCAACGAGATAAACGCCGGTTGAGGTCGTCCGATGTCCCAAGGGGCTGTGCCGATCAGAGTGTCCTGTTGATCTTCTGGTTCATCAGACGCGAGAGAGGACCAGTATTCTTGTGTTTTCTTTTTTATCCAGGAAAACATAGTGCCCTCATTGACCTGCCCTCCAGCCGACCGGCGCTCATCGAATGACCGTGTGACGCTCCTAGCATGGAGCGTCCTCTTGGCTTCTCCATCAGTGAATCTCCGCCAGCGCCTTCCGCACAAGGTCCGCGAGATCTTCTTCGTCAGCAACCCGACGTTCATTCAGAAAGAACGTGGGAGTTCCCGTGATTCCGTGTCGTCTGCCACCGGCCACGTCGCGATAGACGCGCTTCGCATAGGTCCGTTCTCGTAATGCGTGTTCAAAGACGGCGCGCTCCAATCTTAACTCCAACGCATAGTCGAACAGATCGGTCTCCTCGAGGGCCGCCTGATGCGTAAAGAGCAGATCGTGCATCTCCCAAAACCACCCTTGCGCGCCGGCCGCTTCCGCCGCTTCTGCGGCTTGCTGCGCGTGCGGATGTTTGTGCAGCAGCGGGAAATGCCGAAAGATGTATCGAACGCGATCCCTCGCTTGTTGCACTAATGCATGGATGACGGGATAGATCTCACCGGAATACGGACATTCAAAATCGCAATAGGCAATCAGCGTCACGGGCGCATTGTCCGGTCCTCTGACGTGATCCTGGCTATCTCCGACGAAGGATATTGGCGGCGTCATTGGCACGGACGGTCCCTTCGTAAGGCAGGCTAGCGAGCGTAGGTCGCTTCGGCCACGGGACTGGAGAACGACCCGTTTGGTCGGATATCCCCGATTCCCAGTCGGATCGCTTCCACGTCCAGTTCCTGTTCGATGCGATGCAAGACCTCATCGCTGATGACGCCCTGATCGCGGAGGGCAATGGCCATCAGTCGTTCGGCTGTCAGGGTTTCGTGACGAAGACGACGAAAGGATTCTGCGCCTTGCGGAGAGCAATCGGGGTCGGTGTCGCCCGGCTTCGCGAAGCGTTCGACGCGGCGGTTGTAATGGACCCGTAGCCGGTCGACGTGATCCGGTTGCGCCCAGTGTTCCATCATAAGGGCATCCAATCGATTTAAGGCAGCGGTCGCCGTCTGTTGGCGGACTAAGGCCTCCTCGTGTTCCAGAGACTCGTCGGCCTCCAGCTTCAGCATACGAATAATCGGGGTGAGCGAGAGTCCTTGCACCACCAGCGTGGCCAGGATGACGCCGAACGTCATCACGATGATATCGGCGCGGTAGGGAAAAGGGGCGCCCGAGCTTACCGTCAGGGGAAGCGCGAGGGCGGCCGCGAGCGACACGATCCCGCGCATGCCGGTCCAGCCTACAAGGAACAAATGACTTGTCGGTGGCATGGGATCGCGGGCTCTGAGCGAGGGCATCAAGAGTCTCGGAAGATAAGCAGTCAGCGGTACCCAGGCCAAGCGCACGATAATGGCGGTCACGCTGATGAGCGCGCTGTGCCATAGCAACCGCGTGAGTCCCGACGACAATATCTCTTCCCGAATGGCGCCCAGTTGAAGACCTATCAGAATGAAAATAATCCCGTTGAGGATAAACACGGCAATATCCCACACGGCTCTGGATTGCTGACGAGTCGTCGGCGCCACGGCAGCGCTGAAATATTGACGCACATAAAAGCCTCCGGCGACACAGGCGAGGACTCCGGAAGCATGAACCATCTCCGCCAATACCCAGGCGACATAGGGCGCTAATAACGTGAGAGCGCTTTCCACGAAGCTGTCCTCGGTCAAACGGAGAACCCCGCGCGTGGCGGCTCCGACGATCAAACCAAGGGCGATACCGGTCACCGTGGTAAAGGCCAACTGCAGAAGCGTGTCGCTCCAGACAAAGGTTCCTGTCACGACGGCTCCGATCGCTGTCCGGTACAGCACGAGCGCCGTCGCATCGTTGACTAAGCTTTCCCCCTCTAGAATCGTCACCAGGCGGCGCGGAATGCCGAGCCGTCGTGCAATGGCGGTCGCGGCGACGGCATCTGGAGGAGAGACGATGGCGCCGAGCATGATGGCCGCCGCCCAACTGAGCCCCGGCAACAGCCAGTGCGCGATGGCCGCCACAGCCGCAGCCGTCGCCAACACAAGCCCGATGGCCAGCATGGAGATGGGCCGAAGATTGGCGCGAAATTCACGCAGGGACGTAAAATACGCGGCCGCCCACAGGATAGGTGGAAGAAAGACAAGAAAGATCAGATCGGGATTCAAGCGTACCGTCGGCAAGCCAGGGATCAAGGCGAGAACCAGGCCGCCGATGACCAATAATATGGGATAGGGAATTAAGAGTCGGCGCGAGAGCGTGGTCAGCGCCAGCATGACGCCGAGCAGCATGATGATAATTTCGAGCTGGGTCAGACTCTCCATCTGTTATCCTCTGATCGAAGGCTTACCCTGCCGTATTCGCCAGAGAGTTCCCACTGCAGCCGACTCGTGACTGTTCAATCTTTTCTGCCGTGCTTGTGAGACCGATTCGTTCAAGTGCAGGCAGTGTTCATTCGATAATCCAGACCGCCATGCCCGTGGCTTCCTTCAAGACGTGATCGGTAATGCCGCCGCCAAAGATGCGTTTCATGCTGGACGTCCCGTAACGCCCAAGCACGATCGTGCGGTATCCTCCACTCCTGGCTTCCTCGAGAATGTTTCTGGCAATATCCTCTTCGTGTCCGAACTTCAACTCTATCGCGTCGGAGCGTAATCCCGCCTTGATTAACAGGTCGCGGGCCCTCAACAAATACGGACACTCGGCCTCTGCCTGTGTGCGATACCACTCCGCTTGGTCCTGCTTCAACTGCGACTGCAGTTGACCTTCCGTCACCGGATTTTCACTTCCGCCGTGCTCGAGCAACTTGCGAGGCAACGGCTTGAGAACATGCAACAGGGTTAATGTGATGTCCGGCGTGCGGTGAAGCAACGTACCGACATATTCCACCATCCGTTCCGCATTTTTGGATTCATCCACCGCGAGTAACATCTTCATAAACGCCTCCGTAAGATCGCCGAAATCATCATGGCGTGATCGGTTCGGGAAATCAATTGTCCAAACAGGGCCCTGGTTGTGTGCTTATGACGTTGATGCAGAAACGTGAGCACATTCCTTCCCCCCTGCTCTCGCCGCTTGCGTACATCCGAAACATCTGCCGGGACCGCTCTCAACAGACTACAGACGCTTGCCACGAAGTCTGATACACGCACCACTCAGAGTACTCTAGGGGTAATACAAATTTTGTCTCAACCCATAGGTAATGGTGCAATCATCCGTGACACCGGCAGAATCTTTCGACATGACTGAAAAAGCCTATGTCAGCGTTGTCATTCCATGTTTCAAGCAAGCCCATTTTCTGCATGAGGCCATCGAAAGCGTATTGGCGCAAACCTATTCCAACTATGAGATCATTGTCGTCGATGACGCGTCGCCCGACATAACCCAGGAGGTTGCACGGCGTTATCCAACCGTCCAATATGTTCGACATGACCGTAATCGTGGCCTTGGCGCGGCGCGGAATACCGGTATACGCAACAGTCACGGCGCCTTCTTAGTATTTCTGGATGCCGACGACCGTCTTCTCCCGCATCATTTTGAAACCTGCCTCAAGGTATTTCACGAACGTCCTGAAGTCTGCCTTGTCTGTGGAGATTTTCGTTGGTTTGGGGCTGATGAAACGTGGCATCAGCACCAATGCTCACGAGAACCCGACCAGTATGCGGCATTGCTGCGGTTTGGATTCATCACTCCACCCCATAGCGTCATGGTCAAGAAAGAGGTAATGGTGGCGGTGGGCGGGTTTCAAGAACAGGCCAAATTTCTCGGCAGTGAGGATAGAGATTGCTGGCTACGGGTCACGAGACAGTATCCCATCCATTGCCATCATGAGCTCATTGCCGAATATCGGCGTCATGCCTCGCAAATGTCGCAAGAATGGGTTCTTATGTTAAGCAGCGGTATCGCGGCAATGCGCGAGCAACTCCCGTATGTCAAAGGCCGTCCTCTCTACGAGCAAGCGTATCGATGCGGCGTGCTCCAATATCAGACGGCCTGCGGCCCACCATTGATCTGGCAAATGGTGCGAGATGCGAAGCAGAGACGCTGGCGCAAGGCAGTCAAACAATTCTGGGTGCTTGTTCGACTCTATCCCGCTGGATTGCGCCAGCTGTTGTGGGGCAAGGTTGTACAGATGGTGACTGGGAAGGTAATACCCTATGCCTAAGGTGATATCTCATTCGTCTTCTCGAAGACTGACCGATGCCGACCACGAAGGGACGGGAACGATATCATGAAAGTTCTCGTGACGGGATCCAGCGGCTTGATCGGATCGGAGTTGGTGACGTTCTTCGATCCGAGAGCCCAGATGATTATTGGGATCGATAACAACATGCGGGCCGATTTTTTCGGTCAGGAAGGCGATACGACCTGGAACCGCGACCGCCTGCTCGCCACGACCCGTAACTTTCATCATCACCACCTGGACGTGCGCGATCGCGCGGGTCTTCATGAATTGATGACGCAGCAAGGACCGTTCGACCTCATCGTGCACTGCGCCGCTCAGCCGAGCCACGATCTAGCCGCGCGGCGGCCGACCGATGATTTCGACGTCAATGCCGTGGGCACCTTCAATCTTCTCGAGGCCACCCGGCAACTCAGCCCTCACGCCGTGTTCATCCTCATGTCCACCAACAAAGTGTATGGCGATGCGCCTAACGAATTGCCCCTCAAAGAATTACCCAGCAGATGGGACTATGCACGGATTTCAGACTATGACGGCATCTCCGAAGACATGCGCATCGACCGCTCGAAACATTCCATCTTTGGCGCAAGTAAGGTCGCTGCCGATGTAATGGCCCAGGAATATGGTCGCTATTATGGATTAAAGACAACAATCTTGCGCGGGGGCTGTCTGACAGGCCGTCACCATTCCGGCGTGGAGCTCCATGGATTTCTGTCCTATCTCGTGAAGGCTCAGTTGCAGGGCCGGCCCTATCGGATTTACGGGTACAAGGGAAAACAGGTTCGGGACAACATCCACAGCCACGATGTGGCGCGGCTCATCGAGGCCATTTATGAACATCCGCGATGTGGAGCGGTGTACAACTTGGGCGGTGGCCGCGCGAACTCCTGCTCGATCCTAGAAGCCTTCGATATCGTCGCCCAATTGACGGGAAAGAAGATGGATGCGGAGCATCAGGAAGGAAACCGAGAAGGAGATCACATATGCTACATTACCAACCTCCACCGGGTGCAACAGGATTATCCAGGGTGGGCTATTACTAAGACGCTTGATGATATCTTCGTGGAAATGGTGGCCTCATGGCAGGAACGCTCTCATGCGTGAGTGGCCTCAATCGTGTCCGTGTTGACGCAAGAGGAACGCTTTATCGAGACGCTCGCGGTCCGCGAACGCTTCAGGGACCGCTACTGGGAGGATCACGATCCCATCATCGACAAGCGACTCTTGTGGCGTGCACAAAGCTTTCGTCATAGAGTGCATCTGCTGCCCACGCAAACGGTCTTAGAGCTCGGTTGTGGGCAAGGCCGCTTTACACAACTACTGTTGAAAGTTTCAAGAGGCGAAAATCCGGTCACGTGCGTCACCTTTGACCGAACTCTTGATCGCCCCCAGACGCTACCGGTAGACGTCGAGCATGTCTCCGCATCATCCCTGCCCGGCGCGCTCGCCGGCCGCCAATTCGACTTTATCATCGCCATGGACCTTCTCGATCGGGTGAATTGTGCGTGGATGATGCAAAAGGTCTATGACCTGCTCAAACCCGGGGCGCAGGCGCTCTTTTATGAGAGCAATCCTTGGAACCCCTTTCTCAAATTCCGACGTGCGCTGTCGCGGGCGTTTGGCACACGAGATCCGCGTCACTTGCTGAGCCGACCCGAACTGTACGAGCTTCTCTCTGAAATTGGCTTCATTCGTGTGTCGGCGGTGTACAACGATTTCGTCTTCCGACCCATTCCCCGTCCTCTCATGCGGCTATTTCGCAATCTCTCTACTGTGCTGGAGAATGCCCCCGCAGTCAGGACACTGGCCGGCTCTATTCTCGTAACTTGTCAGAAGCCGCCGCGCACGGCGTACGTTCCCGCCATCTCGCTGTTCACGCATGAGTCATTGCGATCGGCGGTATCCGTGGTGATTCCTTGCCACAACGAAGAGATGAATATCGAGACGCTTGTCCTTCGATTGAAAAATCTGTTCGACGACTATATGCACGAGATTATCCTGGTTGACGATAACAGTACCGATCGCACACAGGCCGTGATTGAACGGTTAGCCGCGCAGGACGCCAGGATCAAGCCCGTCATCAGGCGCCCACCCAACGGTGTTGGATTGGCCATCCAGGACGGATACCGTATTGCCACTGGTCAATATGTATTGTCGATGGACTGCGACTTTCAGCATCTTTTGCCGGAAGTCCGGGACATCCTCGACGCCGCTGTTCTCTATGATTACGATGTCGTGGTGGGCAGCCGCTTCTCGCGTCACAGTGTGCTCTTAAACTATCCGTTTCCCAAGATTGTGGCGAACCGCGCCTTCCATCTCTTGGCAAACATCGTCCTCTTTCGCCGATTCCGCGATCTCACCAATAACCTCAAACTCCTTAAACGTCAGGTGGTGGACCATCTGATTCTCACGCAACGAGGTTTTGCCATTAATGCAGAGACCGGCCTCCAGCCCTTGGTGATGGGGTATACAGTGAAAGAAGTCCCCATTTCATGGATCAATCGCACGCCCGATATGGGAAGTTCATCGTTCCGTCTCTTTCATGTAGGCGGCGGGTATCTTCGCGTCCTGGTCAATCTTTGGCTGGCTAGCGTGCTCCGCGTTGGGCCGTACAAAGGACTCGAAAAGCATGGCGACGCGCGACATACCTGGCGCACCGATCACATCACTCCTCCAAAACTTCCCGTCGGTCGATGAATCTCACCTCCATGATTCAGCAGGAACGGCACCGATCGCTCCTGGTCTATCTGGCGGTCTTCGCCTTATGCGCAGGCCTTCGCATTCCCATGCTCGATCGTTCGGGACTCTGGGCGGACGAACTGTTCTCGCTCGCCATTGCGACGGGGCATAGCCTTGAGCATCCTGCTTCCAACGCCCAGCCGGAATTAGGCGACTATGTGGAAGCCCCGCAGCCGCTGCTTGCGTCCGAGTACACACGGTATCTTCGGCACGAAGATCCACCGGTAGGACCGGCCCGCGTGGTGCGGGCCGTGCTGCTTTCCGATACCAGCCCACCGCTCTATTATCTTTTGCTGTGGATGTGGACGCAGGTGTGGGGAACGAGCGATGGAGCGTTACGGATGTTGTCGGTGTTTTGGGCTCTCGCCTGCTTTCCGCTGGTTTACCTCCTGGCGAAAGAAATCGGAGGCAGACCTGCCACACTGCCCGCGCTTGTGCTGTTTAGTCTCTCGCCCCTCTCACTCTATTACTCGACCGAAGGCCGCATGTATTCGCTACTGTGGTTTCTTGCGGCGGCGCTGGCCTGGCTTACCCTCAAGTTGAATCAGCGCGGCCCGCGCCCCACCCTCGTCACATGCTGGGTATTCATGGGCGCGGCCGGACTGCTCACGCACTATTTCTATGCGTTTATTGTCCTGGCCTGTGGCGCTTGGCTTTTCATCTATCCGGGGAGATTGAGTCGCACGACGCTCATAGCCGCCGGCATGGGAATTGGACTCATCATAGCTCCATGGTATCTGCACATCGGGGAAGGCCTCTCAATGTGGCGGGTGACCAAGGATTGGCTATTAGTTCCTTCGGTCGCGAGCCGAACTATCGCGGCAGTTACGCTGCCTTGGACTTTGCTCTCGCCGATCAGCATCTTGTGGCGAAATGACCCCAGATTGGACTACCTGGCCATGGTGGTGTTCCTTTTCCCCGCTTTCATGGCGATCAGAAGACTGGGACACCGGTTGTTGAGTAAGCGGCGACAATTAATGTGGATGTGCCTTTTTGCTGCCTGCGCCGGACCATTCGTCTTCGATAAACTCATGGGCACCTATACCACCGCAGTGCCACGCTATGCGATTGCGGGCATGCCGGCCGCCTTGGTGTTGGTCGCACTCACCCTTGGCCGGCTCCGCCCCTACGCGCGTGCGGCGGCACTGTTCCTCATACTGATGGTTCTCTTGCCTAGCAGTTGGACGGTGGTGCGCAATCCGGTCCGGAGCTGGGAACCCTTCAAGCAATTAGCCATGCGTCTGGATGAGGTCGCCGCATCGGATGTGGTGGTTGTCCACTCGATTCCTTCAGGGGTCCTCGGAATAGCACGCTACACGAAAAAGCCCGTGATGTTGTTCAGCTGGGTGGGTCAGCTCAAACAGCGCCGCGTGCCGGATGACATCGAGTCGCTACTCGCAGGAGGGCGGATCGTTTTGGTGAATATTCACGCGGTGGGCGAACCAGCGCCAGAAGAGGACTGGTTAAGAGGCTATGCGATCGTTTCCCATCGCATGAAGATGGACGGTGCAGAACTCCTTCAGTTTGATCGATACGCTTCGAAGAATTCCGCAGGGCCTTGAAGGGCTCGCCCATTAGAAACATCTAGGACGAGGGCTCCCGACGCACCAACAGGGTTTTTGTGAAAGCGAGTTGGATTGTGACCAGGCCTAGCGTGTAATCGACCATCCATGTGACGATGAGAATGAACGCGACCGACCAACAGACGGACATGGCAATGAAACGAGACCAATGTTCATACGTGGCCCCGGTGCGAACCAGTTCCAGAAAACTAGGCAGAACTAACAGACCGCCGGCCAGCAGCAACAGAGGAGCGACCACCCATACGAGACGACCCGCAAAGAATCGCTCTAGAACATTTCTTCGCCCTTGCACCCGAGACTCATCCGGCAGCGTGATCTTCACCATCTTTTGCGTGAGATAGCTGGCACAGAATAACAAGGCGGCTAATGTCCCGGCGAGATGACTGACGACGAATCGGTAGATCATCCACTCTTGCACCGCATGCTCCCGAAGATAGTAGACAGTCGGCGTGATCATGAGCGCGATCGCCACCCCGAGCCACACGAGGCCGAGGATGGCCAAGGGGCGGGCCGGACGGTACAGAAACGCAGCATCTACAATGGCCCGTAAAAATCGCAGTCCATCTCTTCCTGGGCGTAGTTTCGATTCTCCCTCACGTTCATAGTACGGCATGTCGATCTCTACGATTTTGAGCGTCTTGCTCAAGAGCGCTCTGGCGCTCATCGCAGGAGTAAAGTGGAGCCCGTCTGGAAGTGGCAACAATTTGCTCAGACTTTGTCGACGGACGACGCGCATTCCGCTGGCCGTATCGCGCACCGTGGAAGAGGACAAGACCGTCAGCATGGACGCGAAGAGATGGTTTCCAATTCTACGAAGCCACGGCATATGACTGTGTTTGTTCATGCGACATCCGAGCGCGACATCGGCGGCTTGCCCGGTGACGGCCTGGCAGAGATGAGAGAAAAATTCAGGATCGCATGTTCCATCCGCATCCAAAAAACCCAGTAGGTCGGCATCGGATTGTTCCCACGCCTCTTTAATGGCTGCTCCGTATCCACGATTCCGTTCAAAGACGATCAGATGAATCTGGTCTGCAAACTTGCTGGCCAATTCAACGGTGCGATCGGTCGATCCGTCACTGACCACCGTGATGTCCACCTGCGTCACCGGTGAATGGGACAGGATGTGCGACCGTGCGGCCAACGAACGGGTAATAATGCTTTGAATACTGTCCTCTTCATTTAACGCGGGAATGGCGATGAGTAGTTTCATAGTCGAGTGTTGGGAAGCGTCGAGATGTTCAAGAATATCGTGGGTCCAGGTTTCAATAGCTATTGAGTGATTCGTCGATAGATTTCAAGGGGGCCTCCATCCAAGCCCGGCGTAGGATCATCAATCACATGGACGAGCGACCAGCGCTCTGAAAATTGTTTTAATAGAGGGCGCGTATAGTCCCGAGTAAAGTTCACGGTCGACGAGTCCACCACCACGTATGCGACCGGGACAGAATCCAACAGCGCCTGCATTGTGTCCAGATCACGCTCGAAGGGAGGCATCACGCTCTTCAGGCCGGTTCTCAAATAGACCCAGTGGGGCATGGAGGCGGCCACCACATCAGTGGGCTGTGCATGGGTCATTAACCAATCCAATCCGGCATCCAGTTCACGGTACCCGCCCTTTTTATAGAAGAACAGCCGAGAACTTACAACGTGACCATCTCGGTCCAGGTACGCGGTCTGCCCCATCTCCTGAACGTACACCCGATAGAGCGTCAGCCCCTGAAAAAGAAAGACAAGACCGATAAGAAGACCCGCCACAAGGCGAGCCGCTTTAACAGCCCGTGGAAAGATGCAAGCGTAACTGCTGATTGCCACCACACTTCGAAAGAAGCCCAATGCCAGAATCGGTACAGTGGGAGCCAAGTAACGAGGCCACTGCTCCGGCCACGGGGTGAGACAGACGGCAACGAGCACGAGCAAGATATAGACCGGGATAAAGATTTCGCCTTGCCGAAATAAGCCGACCATCCCGGCGATAATGAGACCCCCTAGAGCAAACAACAGCACATCTGGAGCATAGTTCGGGACTCGCCAGAGTCCACGCATATTGTACAAAGGTTCCAGCATGGTGGCTGTGAATTTTCGCCAATACCATAGTTTGGCGCTGAGACCTTCGCCGACGCTCACCGGTACTAGTGCCAAATTGTGAACAAAGCGGCGGGCGAGATCTTCGAACGACAGCTTTCCAAGTTCCGGACTAAATGGCTCGCGCAACGAGACGTTCTTGGCGTAACTGACGTTATAGAACAGATATTCTGCGCGCTGGTACGTATAAGCCGACTCTTTGTACGAAGGGCTCGACTCTACGGAATAGATGTACCCATTCCAGGCAAGAATAGGAAGCAACGCAATTGCCGCTCTGATGGCGGCCGTTCGATACTGGCGCCGGAAGAGCGCCTCACAAATCCACGCGATTAAGACAGCGATGCCGATGGTTCTCAACAGATACGTGGCCGTGGCAAGAATTGCGGTGATGACGGGATAGAACCGCCCGCCCTTCCGATTGCAAAGCACAAAGACGATCGAGACGAGCGCGAAAGGCATTTCCGCAAAACATAGATCAGAGAGAAAATTTGTAAACAGGTTCAGCAGGACCGTCAGCACTGCTCCACAGGCATACCCGGGAGGCAGAAAGATCCGGAGCAGCAGATAGCTGCACACGCCATACGCCAACGAGATAAGAAAAAATGTCAACCGCAGCCATGGCCCCACGATGAATGGATCACTCGTTCCGACCATGATTTGATGAGCGGCAATGATCGCGGGGAACAACGGGGGGTATTGCACGGCTTCGATCTCACCGGGTTCGTTCAGAAGGCGGTAGCCTTTGCCTTCCGCCAAGGCGGTTCCCAAAACGTAATAAACGCCGCCATCCCAGCGTAGATCGAGAGGACCGTGCATCCGCGGCAGCCAACTAAGCACGACGAAAATGACGAGTATACAAATGATAATACTGTCAGGGGTGAGAGTCCGGCCGTACGTGTGCAATAGGACGCGAGGCGAGAGCGATGATTTCTCATGTGGAACGACAGCCATATAATGCTGGGGATTATGAGAGAGCAGACCCAGTGAGCGCGATGAGCATGTGACGTTTCAAAATTCCATATAAGCGGCCGAGACTTCGGAATCCAGAGATGAACCTACAGGGATTCTTCACTCCGACAGGCTTCACCGCTTAGAAAGTATGATGGCGTGAACGCGACAAGAAAGCAATTCATTCCCGCCCTGCTTTCAAGAGAACTAACTCAATAATGCATTGGCAAAGTCCCGATTGATTTGCGGGCAAGAATAGAATAGCGTTTCGACCGATGTACTACGAACATTCAGTTCGTATGACGTGATGAAGATCAGGAGTCGCCTACCGTGAAATGGTCGATCTGGCGCATCGTCCCAGCCGTGGCCGCCGGCGTATTGGCGCTGTTCTTGATTGCTGCCACCTATCATGGATTGACATCCACGCAGGTTATCGGCATTGCCAGCGGGTCTCCCGGCGGCGGCTATCATGAGATTGGCGAAAAGCTCCTTCAAGTGTTGAGCATAGATCTGGACGAGCAACGCCTAGAAGCACCGGTCGTATTTCAACACGTTGACTCACACGGGCCTCGACAAAATCTTCAATATCTGGCGGAACGCAAGGCTCAACTTGGCCTCGCCGTGGAAGGCCTGACCGTCAAGCCAAAAGTGGCCGGCGGAGCGGATATCCGCGGTCTAGTCAAACTATCAAGTTCGATGCTCCATGTTGTGGCCAGTCAGGAGGTCAGTCGGACGATTGGGCGTCCCATCACACAGTTCACGGATCTGTTGGTCGATCACCGGCACAAACTGGGACGGCCGTTGCGGGTCTACATCGGCTCTTCGCATAGCGGCACGCATACGGTTATGGGTCTTCTCCTGAACTACTACAAGATGTCTCCGGAGTCCGGTTTGCCGTGGGAGGTGCTCGAACACGGTTCCTATACGGATGCCGCAAAGGCTTTCCTCCAGGGACAGATCGACGTCATCTGTCTCTTTGTCCCCATCGGAAGCCCCGCAGTCGTGGCGATGTCGACGCATGGGGTCCTCGTCCCGTTAACCGATGCGTCGAGTGACGCCATTCATATGCTGCGCACCTCTCTCAGGTCATCCACTATCCCAGCAGGGATTTACAATAAAGATTTTCCGCCCAGCGAGGTCCGGTCATTAGCGGCCGACGATATCCTGATCGCCAATGGAGAAGTGAGCAATCGACTCGCCTATCGAATTGTCCGAACGATTGCCGTCCACTGGCAAGAGCTTCAATCGGGACTGCTGCTAGCGGAAGATTTTTCCAAAGCGCAAATCAAAGAAAATAATTATTACTCCCTGCATCCGGGTGCGGTCGCCTACTACAAGGGCGACAATGTCCCCCTCTGGCCGTGGTTCGAAGACAAAATTCGGTTAGTCATCGAACATCGAGAAATCGTTCTTTCGATCGTCGGTGGGATCCCCACCGTGTACACCTTGTTTTACGCATGGTATCAACGACGGCGGGTCAGTCACTTGATGGCGCAGATCGCTGCATTAAAATCAAAGGGTGCAACCGACCGCGCGACGATTGAGAATATCCGCATGCATGCCCTGACCCTGGTGGCCCAAGGCAAACTCAACCGTGACAGTTATGCCTCTTTGAATGACTATATCGAAGCCCATTTGCGGCATGTGCCCATAGAAAGCCAGCAGTCGGTGCCGGCGGCTTCACCGGTCCCGGCAAAAAACATGAACGTGCCGTAAAGAAGTGCCTTACACGCGGACAATTGTCGATCACGTCTTTCAAAACTTCTGATTGTCGTCTTTCCCCCATGACGATCTACATCATGCGTACCGGAATCTCGCACCTCCCTCTTCACAGCGGTCAGGCTCCTCGATGGCTGTTTACCTTAATGGTTCGGCTCGTTCGAGAAGTCTTGGGTCATGTCGTCAGTGAATATGCTGCGGAAGAGGTCCCTTCGGCGGCTGTCGGACCCATTGTGGTTTCAACCGTTCGGCTGCCTATTGGGATTCGACTGGCATTCCAGCGGAGTGACCACCACGACCTGTGGAGCGGTGTAGGAGGCCGTGAAGGGACTCGAACATGACTTTGGATTCGTGGTGGCGGGAGGGAAGGGAGCGACCGCACGCCGGACGCCAGTGGAAATAACCGCGCCCTGCGAACGGTTGGCTTACTCGCCCGATTCATTGATCTCTACAAGCCGCCTGGTGGCAAAAATTGATAGTGCCGCGGTTCAGGACGGCTATCAACTTTTGCATCTGTGCTTCTCTTTACCCTGACCGGTCAGTGGTGCTTAATTCAACAAGGCATGTCCGTTGAAACGGGCACGGCTCGACGCTATCATTGGCTCGGTGAACACATACGCTCATGGTCGCGGATCCACAGGTCGCCGTCTGCTGCGATGTGCAGGAAACGCCATTCAACCTCGTTGCGTCCGAGAGTCAACCACTCCAACAGGCCATGGTCGATTTGGTACGTACCCGCGACGCTGAATTGACGAAGATCACCGACCGCTTGCCGACCCTCATGCTTCCCGATCATCATGATATTCGCCGCCAGGATCTCGACCCACGCTATTTGCGAAAACTTTTTGTGCGAGGCCTAATGAGAGGGGCCGAAGGACTTCGAACAGTTGCTTGGCATACCTGGCCTGGGGCCGAAGAGTCTTCGCGCGCTATCGCTGGCGGCGGAATTGATCTATGCACACCGGACAGGACGCGGGACCCGGCTCGTTTCGCCTTCGCACATGGAGGAAAAGATCGCATCCCCTACCCCGTAAACCAGACGACCTACGAGCAGACCATCACCATCCTGCAGCAAGCGCTCAACCGTGCGCATGTCCAGTATTCGGACAAGGCTCGGGCGCCCAAACGTCTTGCCCTATTCATGTCCTGACAGGACTGTCTAAGTACGTACGCGTTCTGAGAAAAACATGTAGGCCTGATATGCGCGGTCGCGAGCAGCCTCCTCACCATATTTGGCACTAAGGTGAGCAATTATGACCTGCGGCCGGATCGACAGAGAGCGTATTGTGATGCTTAGTCTTACTCTATTTGCTTTACGGCGTATCAAGGGCGCATACCGAGATCGTCATGATGGCTACGTCGCGTTCAGGCCTCGCGCCGAAGCCATATTCTCTGGTCTGTTTAAGGAGGCATTATGGTCACTACTAACCTCTTACGGCACATTATGATCGGGGCATCGTTCATGCTGCTCGCTGGAACGGCTGTAGGGCAGGCACAGGCTGCGAGTAAACCTGTACCAGCCGCCGTGGGTGTCGCCCCGGAGAGTGGATTGAACACCACGGCATCCGGCGCGGTGGAGGATAACCTGAAACACTGTCTGAAGAGAATTCCCAAAGATTCCAGTGCCGGACAACGCATGATGGCCGAACAGGGCTGCGAGCGGGACCAAGAGTCACGCAAGTCCATCGATGCCGTCCCTGGACGCTAAGATTCTCAAGGGAAGCAAGTCGGGCTGCCAAATGCGATCGGTCGCACGTGCTCGGAAATTGTTTGTATGCCCCGTGCGCCTGCCGTTTCAACGGCAGGCGCTCTCAGCCGACACGGCTACAACCAAGCAAAGTCTCGAGCCTGGCGTTAGTTTCGCCGGTCATCGGTATGGATCAATGTCAAGGCCTACGGTGCGGTCGAGGGCGTGTGCAGGAAACACGTGGCGTGAATTCTCATGGAAGGCGACACGGCCTATGGGATAGGCTCCGTCGATTTTTCGGGACCTATCCTTTTCTATGCCATCAGTGTCGGCATGTGTTTCATCGATTCCACCGATACTGAGGACAGCCCACTGGCGTGAGGAAGGGAGAGGTCGAAAGGCTGTCTACATCTATCGCGCGCTAAATATCGCATCAAGGACTTTCAAAATCTCTTTCTGGACTAGGTCCGTCGTGATTTCAGACGGCGCATAATTTCCACGCGGTCCTGTCACATCATTCTTTTCTTTTTTGATTTGAGTCACCGCTTCCATCGTGACCGTGGTCGCCCCAGTGCGATAAAACGACACCGAGACGGTATTGTCACCACGTCTATGGGCGGATGTCGGCACTCCGATGATCGTCACGGCCAGCGTTATTCTGGCATCACGCTGACTTCTTCCATCCCTCACTTCACTAATTTCATAGTGATGGCCGGCGGCCTTCAATTCATTCCCAATGTCCTCCATGGCAGGCCGGATCGTTTCCGATACGACTCGCTTGAACTCGGCATAACCGACATCCTCCTCCGTTTGACGTTGCTCTTGCGCGTCTTTGGATTTCGCCAACCGCTGCTGAAAAGATTTCATGATGGCGTCTA